>Ga0209777_10006194_pt1 | contig 13537 bp, 15 predicted proteins | sample FrelakmetHBP12HB_FD_187147 | JGI IMG/M metagenome (GOLD analysis project Ga0209777, IMG submission 187147) | Freshwater lake sediment microbial communities from the University of Notre Dame, USA, for methane emissions studies -HBP12 HB (SPAdes)... | ecosystem: Environmental > Aquatic >...
GTGGATTTACGCTTAATCAAAGGGTCGCCTAGGGATGGGTAAGGCATCTTCATGACGATCTGGAACCGAGCCAAATCATCCTTGAGATCCAACCCCTCCAGAAATCCTGGCCCCACCAATACGGTGGGCTCATCGCTTTCCGTGTGGCGGCGGATGATCTCAGCTTTCTGCTTAGCGTTCTCAGCTACGGCAAACAGGCACCTTTCCCGCAGGTGCTGCAAGCCGTTCTCCTTGAGATATTTTTCCAGGGAACGGCATACCGTAAAGTTTCCGGTATGAATAATCCCCTTCTGGTCGGAATGTTTTTCAAGCAAGTTCACCGTCTGCTCTATCACTTTAGGGAGGGTGGCCTGAATTTTAGCATAGCTCATAAACCCCACCTGCATTCCGATGATGGGCCTATTTTTAGCCGGGAATGTGGAGGGGACGCGGATGAAAGTGGCCTCCTCCGGCTTTATCCCAAGAGACTTGGTGTAGGTATCTACGTCCAAGATCGTAGCGCTCATGAGCAGAACTTTATCTGTAGAGGAGGCAAAAGCCAAGGTAGGGCCTAAGGATGATACGTCAAATGGTACGACTTTGGTTCCGCTCGGGATTTCTGAATTCCCATCCAATCTCGTCTTAGGGACAAGGACGTGAGTTTGTTCCGTGGGCCTACCGCTTGTTGTGATAGCAACGTCAACTGGCGTATCCTCGACATCGGCAACGTCTTTCTGTGGGTCATCCTTTTTTTCTTTTTCAAGCCCAAGAAATCCGCAGACCTTTTCGTAAAGGGCCTGGATTCTTCTTTTGCGCTCACTGCTTGTTTCCGTCAGGGATTCGAAGTCGTCATTGCCTTCTCCACCCTTTTGCATTTTAAGAAGGCCTTTGCACGCGGGGATGACGTGATTTTCGAGATAGGTACAGATTTCTGCCACGGATGAAAAGGGCAGGTCTGAACGCAGGAACTCTTGGGGGCTATCAAAGTACATCTCCAATCCCTTCAGGGCTCTGGTGCTTACCATGAAAGAAGCCCATTCATAAAGGTGGTCCTCGATCAAGTGCGCTTCGTCCAGAATAAGAAGTGGACGCTTGCCAAGCCATGGAATAGGAAGATGCATAAGCCTAGTAAATAAAAGAAGATTGGAAAAATTCATTAGGGTTAAATCGTGGGCGAAGGCGTTAGCCCTTTCGTTTAAATAAACACAAAAGTCGCCGCACTCGGTTTGCATCAGTTTCTTTTTACGCGCAGACCCGCGATTGCATGGAGCATTTGCACAATTATACTGGATTAGCGAAAGGTACTCTTCCGGTATGTTTTTAAAATCCACATCTAAGTAATCAACCCCGGCGACGAGTACGCGTTCGGGCTCTTCTTTTTTGTTCTTTTTATTTTTTTTGTCCTCTTCAGGCTTTTTTGGCATTGTAAAATTTGTACGCAAACAAGGATAGGTTCCCCGCCCTTTAAGTTCATATATCAGCTCTTTGAAATCGGCGCTGTATTGATCCTGCAACATCTTCTGTGGGGTGGCGAGGTAGGCGTTTTTAAAATACCGCCCAACGGTGATGGCAAGCAAGCTCTTTCCTGACCCGGTTGTTCCCTCAACTATAACGTATTTTTTACCAGAAGCAAACGATTTTAAAATAAGCTCGATCGTTGCTGCCTGGTATTTTCGAAAAGTATCCCTCGGGAAATATTGCTGCCATTCGATATCAGACATTTATTGCACTTTCGTGAACCCCCCCGCCCTAAAGGGCGGGGCTTCCATTAATAGGCGATTCGGAACCGAATCGGGAAATGTTCTTAGCAGCATTTACGTCTCTATTATGAAAAGATCTGCAAATGCTACAAGTCCATTCTCTTACACTCAACCCCCTTAGTCCGCTCGGACCGCCCCTTGCGGGGCACCGCAGCGCATTTTTCCCTTGTGCTTAACTTACACTTCAGCTTCGCTGTAGTATTCCAAATCCGTTAGCGTGATTCCCATTTCCCCCAAAACCCCCTTAACGTAGTCTGGCTCTGCATCGCCTTGCATGCCCCGTACGATGAGGCAGATTATGGCAAGCCTATCGGTGGTCTCACTGGGTTTGAACATCCCCGATAGGCGTCGGATTGCTTCAAGGCAGGTATACTCGTATGTCATTTTACCTCCCACGGCTCGACGATCACATCAAATTTGGTTTTAGACCCAAAGCGGCCTACTCCCGCAGAAGTAAAACCTTTTTCGACGATTATATACTCATAATTATCAATATCGGATAGTATATCGACTAGACGACTTAGCATCTCACGATACGAAAAGGCCACGATTTCTGCGGTAAATGTGTACTTTTTGTCTTTATCTTCACTCATCCTAATCCTCCTCAATACACAGCGGGCAGTGTTCATGTCTTTCACCGTCAGCAACAGACTCTAACTTAAGTCTGTACTTGCTAAGCTGACACCTGCCATAAAAGTAATCCTTACATTTGCACGTCCGACAACTCCCATCGAAATAGAAGTGCGCAATGGCGTGGAGATTCTTTTTAGGCGTGTCATCCTTCTTCGGCACAAATCACCCCTTTAAAATTTATGGCCTTGTTCGCAGAAGGATAACAAAAGTTATTTCGACAGGCAAACAATTCTTGCGAAGGCGGTCGGATTCCATTAGGCTATCAAAACTCAAAGACATCGGAGAACGTGCATGGCATATAATCGGCCAGAAGATCTTAAAAAGAAACTCGTCAAGGATACGAACGTCATCCCGATCAACTGCAAATTTTCCGAATGTCCCTCTTGGGATAGCTGCCCCCAGATCCCGTACCAAGGCAAGCTGCTCGGAGAGCAGAAAGCCAAAGTGTTCTTCCTTTTCGAGGGTTGTGCCGCGGAAGACAATGTTGGCATGCCACTAGTGTCGTCAGCCGGTACGTACTTCAGGAACAACTTTTTATTTAATTTCATTCAAAGCTCTGGCCCACTTTCTTACCTTAACGTCCATCTTGTCGCCAACACCCTCGTAAAGCCAGAAGGCGGCAGTAGGCCAGCAACGGCCAATGAAATTCACGTATGCTGGTTTAATTTCTTAGAAGTTTTATTAAAACATAGACCAAAATTGATAGTATGCTTCGGGTCGGGGATTTTTGAAGTTTTGTACAAACGCGCTAAGAACAAAAGCGAACTCCCCCATCCCGAAGACCACAAAATATCCAAGTTACGCAAAGCACTACATCAGATTGCCTTACTGGAAGACTACAAGCCTACCATAATTTGTACCTATTCTCCCGCCTTCGTCCTAAGGAACCCAACGACGGGGGAGTTTTTGGACGAAGACAGAAGGCTTGCCCTCTCCGTTCTTAAACCAGATCAATTTGCCGTGGAAAAGATCAAGCCAGTTTCCATAGATCAAATTAACGTAGTGGAGAGCGTTAAAGAAGCTCTAGATTTTATCGACTTCCTTTGCCGCGGGTTTACCACGCCGACGCCGATCGCATTCGATATTGAGACCCGGAATCTTAACCGTGTTTATAATAATGAAATATTATCGCTGCAGTTTTGCTATGAGCTTGGAAAGGCCTTCATCCTCCCCATCGAGCACCCAGATCGTAATTTTTTTAAAGACCCACGGGATTTGGTTAAACTTTGTGAAGCGATGCAAAAGCTTTTTTCAGCCAAGCAAAAAACCACCAACATTTCTTGGATCGTAGGCCACGGGCTGAAGTTCGATTTTGGGGTGCTATATGGGAGACTTAAGTTATTGATGCGGGGCAATATCCCAATTTGGGATACTCTTCTCGGCATGCATTGGCTGGATGAGAATAGAAAGGAACTCGGAGCATTTCTGGACGGGGACAAGCCCTATTCATTGAAGACGCTGGGTAAGAAGTTTTTTGACTTCCACTACAAAAGCGATCACTTGGAAGCTAGATCCGAGGGAAACCTAGCCGACTTGGCCTTCGACGATTTTGCCGAATACGCGGGAAGCGACGTAATTGTCAACCTCCACCTTTACCATTATCAAATGGAAATGGCACGGCTGCAGAAGGACAACCCGCAGAAGAAGCTAATCAGGTTCATGCAGCACTATTACAGCCCAGCTACGCGAGCCGTGGCCCTCATGGAGTGCAATGGCATCTACGTACCCGCAGATCATTTGCAATTCCTACAAGGAACCAAGTCCCCAATCTGGAATCGGTTGGAGCAGATCGAAAAGTTCGATTTGCAGAATTGCCAAGAAATCATCGATTTTCGCAGAATGTATAAAAACCGTCTCAGTGGATCCGGCATAAATTATGCTGAGGACGTTTGGGGGGATGAAGAAGAGGATGAGATTCCTGAATTTAATCCCAATAAGGATCTTCACCAAAGGCTGCTTTTTGCCGAATTCTTAAACTTCAGGCCTTTAAAATTAACGGCAAAAAAGAAGGCTTCCTATGATAAAGCCTTTTTAAAACATTACGCCGAGCCCCATATCTATTTAGAAGAAGACGCCATCACGGGAAAGTATGCGAAATATTACGCGACAAATGACGAAGAGGAAATGAAGGCAAACCCACTTCAGCTGATAGCAGAGTATCGAGAGCTTAAAAAACTTGGGACCACTTACCTGGCAAAAACCGAGGATATGATTTTGGACCCAACTGGGGACTGCCTTGATAGCAAAATTCGTGCCAACTTCCACCTTGCAGGTACAGTCACCGGAAGGACCTCCTCCTCGAATCCAAACTTTCAAAACCTCCCTTCCGGTAGAACACACGCGGCTAAAGAAATTAAAAATATGTTTCAAGCTGAGCCCCCGTGCCGTAGGTTTCCGGAAGGGACGTGTTTAATACAACTTGATTACAAAACGGCGGAAGTTCGCTGGGCCGCCATTTTTGCTAAAGACCAAGAGCTGATAAAAATATTCATAGATGCAAAGGAAGCTTTGTGCCTAGCCTGCGACCCCATGTCAAATATGACCGACGAGGATTTTGCCAAATCGCAATTGGCATCGGATCTACACCGAAGAACCGCATCTCTGATGTTTGGGGTTCCCGCAGATAAAGTTGAAGCCTCCATGAGGCAGGCATCAAAATCCATAACCTTCGGTATTTTATACGGAATGTCTACAAAAACGCTGGCAGCTACTAATAATTGGAAAGAAGATGATGCGGAAGATAAGGTCAACAAATTCTTCTCCGCCCTTCCTACGTTAAAACATTGGCTGGATGCTGCTCCAAGAATTGCTAAGGAAAAGGGTTACGCCGAAACTTTGATGGGGCGCAGGAGAAGACTCGCACATCTTTTTGACACACAGGATTTTAAAAACGAAAACAAAGCACGAAAGCTGGCGATGAATGCACCTATCCAGGGACAAAGTTCAGATGCAGGAATTCTCGGGCTCGTGACCTTTGTTAGCCACCTTTTGGCTAAGGGACTGGAACGCCGTTGGCTAATTCAAAATGTCGTACACGATAGTTGTCTAATTCAAGTCCCTTTCAACGACATCGAAAAAGCACTTCCGATAATTCAGCACTGTTTCGTAGAGGGAATGGCAGAGTATCTTAAAGCCCATTTCAGCTTAACCCTCCCACTTCCGATCGAATGTGAGATGGAACTCGGGTTGAAATATGGAGCTTTGATTAAATGGGATGGGAGGCCAAAAAATCTCTCCGTCATCATTGACACTTTGCGAAAGCAAGCCGATGAATTGTGGAGGCAACCGAAGGACCCGTTGAAATATGACATGCTTGATCTGGTGAAAAAATAGTGGGTTGCTTTCTGAAAAACGAGTGTGTTATATTTTCCCTACTCCAATCCTAGTGAGGTTTTTATGTGCGTGTGCGAGACAGGGAATCGCTGCTTAAAGTGCAGGAAGCTTAATTTTAAGCGGGAATCAGCGCGCTATCAGAATATGTGGAGAAGTGTTTTTGTGGAGACGTATCGGAATCATTTGGGAGATCTTGTCGTAAATCCAGACAGCATTCGTAGGCTGTTAAATCAGAGGGCGAAACTTGGTAGATTAGCTCGTCAGATTGAGAACAAGAAAAGAAAATGCGCGGCAGTGTTGTAATTGGAAGCCAAGCCAGATTTAGACTCTGGTGCCGAAAGGTGTGTGGGTTCGAGTCCCACCTGCCGCATTTTTGAGGCTAATGTGAATTTTTTTAGAATTATGTACAATTACGGAACACAGCTGGAAAGAAATCCGGTAAATCAAAGAAAGCCGCGATATCTATGGTATTTGATTCCAAAGGCGCCATTCCGGGAAGCGGGGCTATGTTGCTTAAAGACCTGAAGTGAACCCTCCCCGCCCTAAAGGGCGGGGGTCTTACGGCACGTACGATAAGAAAGGACTATATATGCGTATTTTAGCGGTGTTATTGTTTTTGACGGGGTGTGGTGGTATTAGTAGAGCGTGCACCCACTGGACGGGGGAGTTGACTTACAAGTGTAACAAAGAAGGCGTGGAGTATGTTCAGTCGGATAGTGGAATTGCGCGCTCCGACCATAGGGACGGAACTCCGGCGCACTGTGGGCCATGATGCTAGGATACAAAGTCGAAGAAGTAGAGGGGGTTGGAATTGCAAACCCCCCACTAATTCCAGTAGTCGTTTTGCCAGAAGAAGCTACGCAAGGGCAGGCAATTAAGTTAGCGAAAAAATACGAACAAGCAGGTTTTTTAGTAAAAATTCGTTTAGGTAAGTTTGAAATCACTACAAACCCGGAGATAACATGACGCGCTTTGATACCATTAGATTGAATTCGTTTTTGGAGAGCAACAATCAAGTTATCAAGGGGCTATTTAATACTGTATACGAGACGGTTAACCACACATGTGGTAAAAACCAAGAAAAAGCTATGGCCCTTATGTATCTTGAGCAAGCGTATATGTGGGCACATAAAGCCCTTACCGTGGAGCAATTAGAGACTAACAGAGCCCCCGCTCCGGTCGCCGCTTCCCCGTCGGCAGAATTCCAACAGGCGGTTGCCGTGACGTCGTTATTTAACCCCTCGCAGAGCTTGATGCCCAACCTTCTTGCCGCCCAGCAGTTGGTGCAACCCCCACCTCCACCCGCGTTTTCGGCGGACGGCTTGGTTAACGGGGTAGCTGATCTGGAGGCCATGCTGAAAAGTGTCGATTTGGCTGCGCTACTTAAACACAAATTCGGCCCAGATGCGTAAAGGAATTCTAGTTGGCAATTTTATACTTAAAATCGGAAAACCCAAATCTCTCCTACATTATCAAAAAGAACCCGGCCACGGGGCTGACGGCCAGGCATTTGAAGCGTGGGAGCATGTTTGGTTACTTCTCAGAAGGAGACGCACAAACTTACAACGTTTATTTTAAAGACGCTCCCAATGAGATCTCGTACCCTGAGTACAAAGACCAGGAATTTGAATACATTAACGTAACAAGATACAATAGCTCACATTTTATCTTGGACGCCCTTTCCGAAATGTTCCGCGATCCGACGCGCAAGCAGGTTGAACTGGACGTAGGGGGGTTCCAGCACGAGTTGGTGTGCAATATGGTTGGCCTGCGTTCAAGAAGGACGCTGGCGGCTTTCATTCAGCACTTTCAGCAGGAGTGCACAATTGTCGCGGTAGAGGTTGCTCCCAAAAGTTACTCCGTGACGTTTACCACAAAGAAGTCCCTTCATTACTTGCTAAACCTAGTGAACTTGTTTGCTTCTTTTAATTTGGTAAGGGCTTCCGAAGAAGGGTTCTTCGTCGGGGAGGAGGCCATTGAAAAATATCTTCAATGCCTAACTATAATAGATCCGCCATATTTCATTCGGTACGAGTTTAAACTTAACCTCATTTATGGGGCCAACGCTTTTAAGAAATACCGACCTCTGCTCGAAAAGTCCTCAAAGTACGCCATCTCGATGTGCCACGGGGACTCTACTGTCATGCGCATGGATGCCATCCTTCCGTGCCTAAATTATAGCGGAAGCATTATTGATGTAGGCTGTGGAGAAGGACGCTACGCTTTTAAAATTGCCCCAAAACTCTCCCGAGGGTCGAAGTACCACGCGATAGACATCAACCCCGACTGTTTGGACATTGTGTCTCATAAAAGTAAATTAAAACAGATAGATAATATTCTTACGTATCCATCGTTGGAAGCTTTTGAGATGTCAGATGCCCTAGGAGACAGCACGACAACCTATGATGTCCTCATGAGTGAAGTGATCGAGCATATGGATTTATCTGAGGCTACCGCGTTAGTGCTAAGATGTTTGGCTTTGCCCAAACTGACTTCTCTTGTGATCACTACGCCAAATAAGGATTTCAATGGGAATTTCTTTGACGACGGTGAAAATCTCCGCCACCCCGATCACAAATTTGAATTTACAGCCGAGGAGTTCCTAACTTGGCTGCAGGAGTTCGGAGGAGGGTTGGAGTACTTTCCCGTGGGAGATACGGTAGATGGGATATCCATGACCCTTGGTGCCGTTTTCAGAAAACGTGAGGTTACCACGTGACCGGGACGTCAAAGAAGATCGAAGGGGAGATTGTTGATAATTTTGGATATATTCGGATTACCAAATTGGAAACCGATATCCATTACATCGTGGTGACTGATGACGAGCGCTTCCTAGGATGCTTCCCCCTTTTGCAGAATGCTAGGTTTTTTGTGGCAAGCCTTTTGGTGCTGTTTGAATTTGAAAGGCTAAGCGTTGGCGGATGGCTTCGCCTGTGGCACAACGACGAATGGCAAGAGGCCATGCTTACGGATGTGAAAGTGTGCTACTCCTTACGGACTAAGATGCCCTATATTCAAGTTAGTGTAGATCATCCCCTCAAAGTACTCAACTACACTGAAGCGTTGGTTCAAGGGAATGTTGAATTGTTAGAACAACAGAAGTAGGCTGCAATGGATTTTATAATCAAACCTCATACCGTAGTTATTTTGGTAGGCCCGTCAGGGTGCGGAAAAAGTTATTTTTCATCCAAGGTCCTCATCCCTGCGTTGAAGAACCGATTCGCGGACGAGCGTATCAAATGGCGAGTCCCCAATATACAACTTATTAGCAGCGACGAGATCCGAAAAGAACTTTTAGGATCATATCATTATAATTATAAAGAGGACACGCAGCAGCTGATGGCGGCAAGCGAGCAGGCGTTCATCTTACTTTCTAAAAAACTGGAGCTTCTCCTCTCATACCCAATCAACGCGGAAGTCGTCGTGGTCGACTCTACAGGCCTCAATAAGTCTTTCAGGGATAGTATCACATCAACTGCCAAAAAGGCGTACTACAATGTCTGCTGCGTGGTGTTCAACTACAAGGACAGGGAAGAGTATTTAAAATTCATCGAAGATACGCACAGCATGAAATTGGTTTCGGATCACATCTCTCGCCTACGCCGGGAAGTTTTGGGCTCTTTGCCTAAGCGGGATTTTGACTTCCAGTACCACATTCGGCGCAAATACTTCGAAGATATAAATATCGTAGTGGAAGGGGTTGAGGAGTACAAGTCCTGTTTTCTACCCTCATCCGCTGAATATCCCGTTATCGGGGACATCCACGGCTGCCATCAAGATCTTGTAGCTCTTTTAGGACAGTTGGATTTTAAGATAGAAAACAATATCGTTGTAGATAAGCGCCCGTATAAGTTTCCCATTATTGACGGGGATTTTATCGACAAGGGGTTGCACATAAGGGAAACTATTGAATTCTTGTATGATAACCGGGAGCACTTCCTGTTCATCTTGGGAAACCATGAAAATTTTGTATATAAATTCCTGAAGAATTTAATTCCTTCCCCCCCAAGCCAAGAGATTATGGATGAATATTTTTCCTCCATCCCGTTGCTGAAGTCTGATGCCGTTCTTTGGGACAAATTCGCGACCCTTGTCGAGATGTCGAAGCCGTTCTACCGCGGAGTAAATTTCATTGCAACCCATTCCCCCTGTGAAGATGTTTACTTGGGAAAGATGGACATCAGATCTTTGCGTGAGCAACGTAATTTTCGCTATGCACGGCAAACTGATGAGCCCTTCGAAACCTATTGTCAGAGGTTAGAGGATGGATTCTCTTTTCTTAAAAACAATGCGGTTTACAATAGACCGATTCATGTCTTTGGCCACTGTGGATTTTCGCGTATAGTCAGATATAAGAACAAAATTGGCATCGATACGTGTGCGGTGGAAGGAAACAAGTTAACATCAGCAAATGTTGTGGATGGCAACGTCTACTTTCAATCGGTTCAGTCCGTGTACCATAAAACGGAAAAGCAGCTCCCCCTCATTTTCGGGAAAAAACCCGCAGAAACGGCGATCCTGCATGACGTGGATTGCGAAAAGCTTGAGCCCCATGAGCTTAAAAGGATTAAGTTTTTAGCCAAGAATAAGGTCAACTACATCTCCGGCACGATGGCCCCAGCGGAAAAGACCGAAACCGAGCTAGAGTCGTTAGAGAGGGGGGTACTTTATTATAAAAATCTTGGCGTGGATGTTTTGTGTGCCCAACCGAAGTACATGGGTTCTCGGGCAGAAGTTTTTTTAAACTGTGAAGATATAAGCCTATCTTATACGACAAGCCGTAAAGGGTACCCCGTGGATGACCGGATTGATCTCAAACCGGCCTACGAAAAACTTTGGAACCGACTGAAAACCTACATGGAGGGGCTGTCCTGGATTCTTATCGATGTTGAATTGATGCCTTGGCATGCGTTGGGTAAGGGTCTGATCGAATCCAACTACGGGCCCGTGTGCCATGGGATTGAATCCGAACTAAAGCACCTTAGGGACTCAGGCTTTGAATCCTTGCTGCGGCGGCTTTGTGATGAGTACGATTCGTCAAATTATTCCAAGCTCAGAAGTCAGCTAAGTAAAGTCGAGATCCAAAAGGCGCTCACGGCCCACAAATGTTCTTGCTATGAAGCCATTCATACTTTGGACTGGATTCCACTAGAGGAACAGGAGCGCTATTTTTCCGTGTATAAAAGACAGCTCGATGTCTTTGCAAGCCCAAGTGACACGGTAGAGTTCAGGCCTTTTAGCATTTTGAAGACTATTTGCAAGTACGGTAAAGAGCATCTGCCCAATAGTACCAACAGCGAGATGTTCGCGCTGCTGTCCGATGACAAGGCCATCAAGGTCGGGCTAGACGATATAGATGCTGCCCTTTTGGCATTTAAAGGTTTCTTCGCGGAGATATGCGCGGCCAACGGCGAGGGGATCGTGCTGAAACCTGACGTCTCGTATATCAAAGGGGTTGCCCCCTACCTTAAGGTCCGAAACCCCGAGTACTTGACAATCATTTATGGATATGATTACCTTCAGGCATCCAAGTATGCTAAGTTAGTGCGCCAAAAACGTACATCGCGCAAGCTTCAGACTTCGATCGATGAGTTTGCTTTTGGCAGGCGGATGCTGGAGATTCCAAGATCGGATATCGATATTCAGAATAAAGAATACGTAAGCCTGGTGGCTAAGATGATTCTGGAAGAGAAGAAGGAGACCAGTTTTGACCCGAGGCTGTAGTCTATAGTATAGACAGGTGGCATGGTTTTTGAATAAGTAAGATAGCGGAAAGTCAATAATATTTTCTATTTAGGAGAAAAAATGCAGTCCACAGAATTATTAATTAAACTTCGAGAAAAAGTGATCCCGATCGGGAATTTTATTGACGCCAACATGCCCAAGTCTACTTTGGGTAAAGAAATCCTCCAGTTAATGGATGAGTTGGCTAACGCTAAGCAAGACGATTTATCTGCCGCTTTACTTGCTAGTGCAAAAGCCTGTCTTGACGCGTTTAACACGTACCGCATTTTTGTTGTCGATTTTTCGACGAGAGATGCTACGTTCTCCCCAGCGCATGTTCAGTTGCTCAGCACTCTGCTAGAATGTGTGCATACCTCGTTGCACATACAACGAGATTTTTATGGTGAATATTTAGAACATGAAGAAGAATCCGTAAAATAGTAGGTTTCCTATGATACTGAATTTAAATGCTACTACGATTTGGGCCTTTGTCGGCTTATTGCTCACCGTCCCGCTTCTCTCCTGGCTGTGGTCCCTGGTTACCATCATTTATTTTAATAAGCTGCTGGCTGTTATAAAAGAATTAAACAACAGCGCGTTGACGCTTCATCATCAAATGTCTACTATAGAGCACGAGAAGCCCACTAGTCTGGTGCCAGATATAGAACTCGATAGTAAGACAAAAGAGATGAAAGAAACGTATCAAAAATTGTTGGAGTTGGTTTCGAAGTAATGGTCATAAGAGATGGACAACCTAGACCAATTAGAAAGAATTTTAAAGCTTCTAGCTTATCTGAAAGAACAGGAGGCTAAGAGGACAGAGGCGGGTGCTATTCTTGCACGGGAGATTATGGCCCAGAACAAAAAAAGCACCTTGGATCTCATGCAGCAACTTGCGAAGTTTCTAGACCCGAAGTGAACCTTAGAGGGGATGTCGTGGAAGATTTGACAGCACTCACGGAAAGTCAAATTCGAGAACGAAAAATTAAGTTCGATGAATGCGTCCAAGCCGCCTTCGATACGATTCACCTTCGGGAAGCAAAAGCCCGCGTGGAGCGGTTTGATGAGATTGTTGCAGGCTCCATTATCCAGATTAGTACCGAATCTGGCATTCCTGAATACGCCGTCGTGCTAGACAAAACGGCCCGTGGGGCGGGATTTAAATGCTGGCTCATCGATGGCTCTACGTGCGATGTGAATTTTTCCAAGGTCTTGGCGCACGAGACAGATGCCCTAATAACCCCCCTAACTTTCGCGGGAGATTCTCCTTTACCAAAAGCGATTGAAGATCTAATATTGAAATACTCAGAGGACGTTTTTGGGTAGGTTCCTTTCTGTGTAGTTATTTCGGTACTCAGTTGAATGGGTGGTTGTTCATACCACCCATTCTTTTTGTTTATTTATCATACGTGCCGTAAGACCCCGGCCTTCAGGCCGGGGATATAAGGCACCTACGCGCAGCGTTTTCTCTTGAATTAATCTAGGTCTTGGGTAAGATGTTGGCTATGATTATTACACAAAGATTTAGAATAAAAGATAGTACGACAAAAAAGAAGTTGCAACAACTGGCTTCCAAGGTTAATTTTGTATGGAATTACTGTAATGCAACCTCCTTCGATGCCATTAGAAATTTTTCAAAATTTCTCTCTGCGTTCGATTTAAATAACCTCATGGCTGGAAGTTCTAAAGAACTTCCGCTTCATTCCCAAACATTTCAAGCTATTGCTAAAGAGTATGTCACCAGAAGAAAGCAGTTTAAAAAGCGTAAGCTAAGGTGGCGTAGTTATAAAAAATCTTTGGGTTGGATTCCAGTAAGTGCCTCGGCAATTAAACTTCAAGGATCTGAAATAGTATACCAAAAAGTCAGGTATAAAATTTGGCTTCATAGGCCAATTATAGGAGTTATTAAATCCGGAAGTTTTAATCAGGACTCACGAGGTAATTGGTATGTAAATCTCCAGTGCGAGATTCCTGCTGGGCTTTCGAAAACTGAGGGAGAAGATCTCGGGATTGATTTGGGATTAAAAGAAAAGCTAACGCTTTCTAATGGCAAATCATATACTAGGGAGAACCTTACTAAGAGCTTTGAAGTGAAATTAGCTAAGGCC
>Ga0209777_10006195_pt1 | contig 13535 bp, 18 predicted proteins | sample FrelakmetHBP12HB_FD_187147 | JGI IMG/M metagenome (GOLD analysis project Ga0209777, IMG submission 187147) | Freshwater lake sediment microbial communities from the University of Notre Dame, USA, for methane emissions studies -HBP12 HB (SPAdes)... | ecosystem: Environmental > Aquatic >...
AGTATCTATGTGAAAGGTGCAAGCAAAGAGTCATATTATTATGTGTGAAAATACATAAAGTTTATCGTTCATAAAGGCAATCCGAAACACGATGGCGAACGAAGAGAAGCGTCAGAGTATGAAGGAGGACATAATCGAGCAAATAGAGAAACTCGATGTGTTGCGTGAGAAAGGCTTCATCACTAACGAGGCCTACGAAAAACAAAAAACTGAATTGCTCGAACTTCTCTAACGCTGCGCACTCTCTGCGCATTTTGTCACTTGAGCCCTTGTTTCCTCAAGAACTTCTGCATGTCTTTTTGCGAGCGAACGCCTTTTAGCGTTCTCTGCATCACCTTGTGATATTTAAGAAGCTCGCGCACGTTTTCGGGTGGGACGCCAGAGCCACGCGCGATCCGTTTTATGCGCGAACTGCGAATAATACGGGGATGCTCGAGCTCTTCGTCAGTCATCGAATCCATAACCACTTTAAAACGCCCTAGCGTCTCTTTCGTCGATTGGAGAGCAGTACTTGGGATATCGACGCCGAGTGATCCTAACGGAAGCATTTGGACGATTTTGGTGAGTGGCCCCATCTTATTTATCGCTTCCATTTGTTTGTACATATCCTTCAGCGTAAAATCCCCTTTTAGCATCGCCTCTGCTTCTTCCATCTCAATGGGGGGTTCTTCTTCGATCATTTCGACCAGGGTCTTGATATCCCCCATGCCGAGCAGCCGAGAGATGAATCGGTCCGGTTCGAACTTTTCGAAATCATCAATAGTTTCGCCCGTACCGATGAACGCTATGCCCGTTCCAACCTCGGCAACTGCTGAAAGGGCGCCACCTCCTTTCGCTGTTCCATCGAGCTTCGTTACGATGACTCCCGTTAATCCGATCGCTGCGTTGAACGCTCGGGCTTGCTCGCTCGCCTGTTGACCAATTCCAGAGTCGAGCACTAGGAACCGCTGATCAGCCCTCGCATTATCGTTGATCGCCTTCATTTCGAGAATGAGGTCTGATTCGAGCGCGTGGCGCCCCGCTGTATCGACGATGATAACCTCGTAGCGTTTGAGCTCAGCGATGCCCCGGGTTGTTATGTCGACTGCGTTCTTGTTCTCTGATTCGCCGTAAAAAGCGACGCCGATCCGCTCACACAGCTGTGAGAGCTGGTCATAAGCCCCGGGGCGGAATGTATCGGCGCAGATGACCCCAGCTTTCAAGCCTTTTTTCTGAAAAAATCGCGCAAGCTTCACCGAAGTAGTCGTCTTGCCGCTGCCCTGAAGTCCGACCATGACTACGACGTGACGAGTGAGCGGCACCGATATTGGTTCGCCGACGAGCGCAACAAGCTCTTGGTATACAATGTTGATGACGTGTTGACGAGGGTTCAGTTTCCCCGAGAGCTCCTCCTTCAACGCCCTTTCTTTAATTCGTTTCGACAGCTGCTGGACTAAAGCGACATTGATGTCAGCGCTGAGGAGCGCTCGTTGAATGTCCTTTACGACTTCATTGAGCGTTTTTTCGTCGATGCGATTAGCTCGAGCTAGTTTCTTGAGCGTGTCGCGAAGCGAGCTGCCTAGGTTCTCTAGTACCATTTACGTTTTTGCCTCGTCGAATAGTCTGGCCATAAGCCATTGGGGGTCAAACTTGACAATGTCTTCGTAGTCTTGCCCTACGCCTAAAAAGAGGATTGGCTTACTGGTTGCGTGCGCTATCGAGATGGCGGTGCCCCCTTTTGAATCGGCATCCACCTTGGTGAGAACCGATCCATCGATGGCCATTGCCGCATTGAACTGGAGAGCACGCTCCACTGCATCGTTACCCGCGAGGGCTTCGTCGACAAAGACCACTAAATCCGCGTCTATGACTCGCTCAATTTTTTTGAGCTGGTTCATGAGATTGACGTTCGTGTGGATTCTCCCGGCGGTATCTGCGAGGACGACGTCCTTGTGTTTCGCTCGCGCATACTGCACAGCATCATAAATTACCGCGGCAGGGTCAGCGCCCTGTTGGTGTTTGACAAGCTTTACTCCTAACTTCTCAGCGTGGCGTTCAATCTGCTCAAGAGCACCGGCCCGGTACGTATCGCCTGCAGCCAGGACGACGCTATACCCCTGATTTTTAAGGCGGTGCGTCACTTTTGCGATGGTTGTGGTCTTTCCTGTTCCGTTTATCCCGGTGAATACGATGGTTACCGGTTTCGGAGTATTTTTGATGATTTCATCGAAATCGAGGTTATTGATTTCGAGCACCTTTAAAATTCCGCAGCGGAGCGCCTGTTCGACGAGAACACTGACGTCTTGTCGCCATTTCCTCTTTGAACCAATCAGCTCTTTTTTTACGGTCTCTACGATCTCTTCAGAGACCGATACGGCGACGTCGCTTTCAAGGAGGGCAATCTCAAGGTTACAAAGCGACTCTTCAATGTCTTTTTCTTTAATCTCCCGTTCAAAAAAGGACTTGCCACTTACGGACTTTCTGCCGTCGTTTGGTTCAACGCGCTGCGTCGGCCCTTCGGCAGATTCAGAAGCAGGTTCAACTGCCTCAGCGCTCATCGCTTCTGGTGTTGTCGGTCTGCGCGAGTTCTCCCCTAAAGTTTCGTTAGGGGGCACTCCTTCACCTGCAGCGGCTTTTACTTCCGCATCATCGAGCTCGCGTTCTTTTATCCTGACGGTTTCCTTGAATTGACTAAGCTTTTGCCTTAAGCCTTCAAACATCTACTGGGCCGCCTCTTGCTGCGATTGAACTGCCTGCAACTTCGATTGGAGCGCATAAATTTGGGAGCTGATCTGGTTCAGTCGAGTGGCGAACTGTCCTTGCATCTCAGTTAGTGTTTTCTTTCGCTCAGTAAGGTATGACACTGCATCGGTGACGTCCACCTCGGCGGAGACATTCGCTCCAAGTCCAATTATGACCCTGTTTGTCTGAGGGATGGTGCCATAGACGAACGAGTTTGCCCCAATTGGTATGAGCGTCTCTTTACCTATATCCGGTTTCGATAGCGCTTCCACGGCGGTAACCGCATTGTCTATCTCGTTGATGGTGAAGCTGACGATCTCCATCTGTTGCTCGTAGGCACGGGCTTCTGACTCAGATTGTTGCAGTTGGCCTATTAATCCGCGCACTTCTTGTTCGCTCGCCATGGTATCACACGTCTTCAACTTCGATGGATTCAATTCGAATTAAATTCCGCTTTAAGCCGTGTTCGCTGCCAATGAGCGAGTAGAGCTTTTCGGTGGCATTTTTCTCGTTGTTGCTCGAGACTTTTTTTGTAAAGCGTTCCCACGAACGTCCTGCTTTGAAGGAACCCATTATTTGAAATGTTTTTCTTTCCATGCTTAGATCATCCATAAATAGGGGCATTTTATACGCCATCGGCGTCTGAGTATAAGGCTCACGTGCTCGTGTCGAGCGCTCACTTGATCACTGAGTTATTCGCGAGGTTATCGGTTAAATAGCTATCCAAACCACGTGGGGCAGTGGATGCTAGGCGATTTTGACGTTTACAGAAACCCTAGTGAGTCCTCTATCCGTCCGAGCTCGATCCCCGTGCTCTCCCTACCGACGACGTAGCCCTTCGTGTTCGCGAGGAGCGCTGAACCCACGAGCGGGGATCCGTAGTTCACGGTGCCGATGTTGACGGGAACGCCAAACGTCTCGTCCAGTTTCGAAAGCTCACCCTCTGTCGCCTTTGGGTGTGCTAAAACGCCTTTATTGGTGGCGCATGCAGCCATCCCGACTGTTTTTAAGCAGGCTACCGTTCCACGCTGCACGTCTACACCTAAGGTCTCGGAAATGACTCGCTCAGCTCGAGCGATTAATCCAGGGTGTATCAGAGCTGCGGTGTCGTTTGTGAGGATGACGTTTCCTGCCGCATTGATCCTCCCGGGGAGCTTTCGCACGTTCATGCCTTCGGCAAGTGCTTCTAGTAGCGCTATTTCACTTCTCAACGTAATACCGGAAACAACAAATCCGTTCGAGTTTCCTGCTACGAGCGACCCCGTAACCGAACTCGAACCTACGAGAAGCGGTACAGTGATCACTTCGAGTTCCTGTGAGAAGTTTAGCTGCTCTTCATCGGTCATCGGCGGCGCAGTGAGCAAGAAGTCTTCAGTACATGTCCCAAAAACGCCGAGCACGGCACTTCCGCCTATCGTAATACGCTTGACCACGTTGTAGCCTCGAGACGCACGTTTGTTGCTCGGTGTGCTCACTTACGATTCGGTCGCGAGTTCTGCCTCAACGACGCCGTCGTCGAATTTCATTGCTCGCACAGTGATCTTGTTCGGTGGATTGCTCGAGCCTCTCTCCCAGACTTTCTCATTGATGGATCGATCAAGTTTGACTTTGTCTTGCTCTGCGCTCAAATGGTGGGCGAGGTACTGGCGAATTTCTGACATCGCCTTTTTGCTGCGTCTCCACCTCGGCGTGTGTTTTACTGCTCTTAGCGGTATAGTGTACACACGCTCCTCCTCTATTTTCGTGTCTTTCGCCATGTACGATCACACCTTAAGGCGACTGCGCCTCCAGTGCCTTCTCTTCGGATGGGTGTTTACAGTGCGGTTTGTTCGCACAATCACCCACCCCGGCACACGCCTGTTCTGCTTTGTCGCTTTCGCTAGCCGTTTCTTCTTCCCCTTTGTTACTTTGCTCATTGCAGTCCCTCTGTGGCTGAAGTCGTTGGGTGCTCTACACTTCAAACATCCTCACGATCAGAGTAGCCTATAGCCATTCATCGTTAATAATTGTTTACGCCTGCACTGCTTAGAAAGCCGCGGTTTTTCGTTTTGTGACTTTCGATTGGAGATGCCGTGTCGGGAAAACGCGGTTCACGGCGTCGTGACCGTATGAAATCTCCATAAGTCGCCTCAGTTCGACTTCATAGTCGAACGAGATACATTCGCCGTATGTGACCTCTAGATGCGCTGCGGTAAGAGCATCAATCGCTCGTCGTCCGTAGCCGAGAAGCGGCCGGATATAGTCGACGCGCAAGCGATCCTCTAAACTTCGCGCCTCTTGCAAGGTCAAGAGCGGCGCCTTGTCGTCGCGGCGCGTGCCATCAGCCACGAAGCTATAACGTTCAGCTGCATACTCAAGCGCCTTTTTATGCACATGATTGATGCCCCTGTTAGGGTACCCATCCTTGATCATCGCATCGACGGACGTCGTTGCGAGCTCTTCCTCAAGGCTGATCGTTACATGGGGGAACCCGAGTGCGCGCGCCACTGCGGCTGCGTCGTTCGACACGATTCCGAAGGACATCGTAACAAGTTCAATTTGCGCAAAAGGGCTGAGAAGGATGGCTGCGAGCGCACTATCCTTGCCCCCGCTGAACAAAACGCCGGCTTTCATCTGCGCGTGATGCGTATGTTCTGTTTCTTGGGGGCGATTTGTTTGAGGAGTTGCTTGAGTTGTTCGTCGGTGATCTGTCCAGTTAGTCTTCCGCTTTGATACAGTGCTAGAAGCTGTGCTTCCACGGAGTCTGCAAAGTCGGGACGAGTCAGTCTGATGCTATTGAGCCGTTCGCGCGCTTCTGGCGTGAGTACCTGTCGCAGAAGTGCATTCCTTCGGGCCTTTGCTTGTTCTATCTCCTCGGTGGACGGTCCTTGCAGACCGCTCTGTTGCGCTTGGAGTTGTTCGAGGCGCCGCTTCCGTATTTGTTCAAGGTCATCGTCCATAATTATCAAGCTCCGCGTCAGCTATGCGCTTTGTGAGAGCTCGTATGCGCTGTTGTCTAGGAACGAACGACCCTCTGACGAGATTTCGCGGCCTTTTGGGGTTGTTCTCACAAACCCCGCGATTTCGAGCTGCTGCATCGCTTTTCGAATTACTGAACCGCTACCCTTAACGAAACGCTCGGGCCTTGACGAGTTGTCGGTCTTGCCCCCATAGACCGAGCGGAGTCGCTGCGTGCCGACGGGGCCATCTATCGCAATACGCCTCAAAAGCGCGGCGCAGCGTATGTACCACCAATCATCATTTTGTGGTGGGCGCTCCTTGTGCATCCCCGTCTTTACCCACGCTGCCCATTCTGGAGGCGTAAATCGCTCATCATCCTTGAGCTTCGTTGCAGTCAGTTCGATTAGTTTGTTTGGTGAAACGTCGTACAATGTGGTCATTTAATCTCCCAAATTGGTCTTCTTGCTTGAATCAAGCGTCTTTAAGTCTTTTTTACTTATATCATTTTCTCTGATGCGCGAAACTGTTTTTCGGCGTCTTTTTGACGCGGTACGGTGAAAGATACACGGCAGTGGCGCCTTTCAAGTTGACCAACTGCGCACCCGACGCCTGCTCAAGTTCGCGCGCGATCTCATCACGACTCGCTTCGAGCAAGGCAGTCTTGAGGATTCGCACTTTGACCATCTTTTGTAACTTGAGTTGCTGCTTCAGCTCACGCACGATCGCCTCATTCGCGCCATTCTTGCCGATCCAGAGCGTTGGGACGAGCTCTGTGGAGAGTGCCTTGAGTTTTTGCTTTTCGCTTCTTCTGGTCATTTGGTGGTGAACCTTCATTAATAGCGCCTCAGGTCGTGACACCTCAAGCACGTAATAACCGTTCGTTTGTCTTTTATTCGAACGCGCACATTCGCGCCGTATACGAAATACGCTCCGCAGTTTCTGCAAAAACGCATTTTATATGTCTTTCCGAGAGGTACCCTATACTTCGTTGCTAGCTTCTGAGCTAGCTCAACGTAGCGATCACTTCTTCGCGCGTGAGCGGGAAACTCGACGAAGGCCTCGTCGAAGAGCCGTTCTACGCGCTGCAAAACGATGTCGTTAATAAACGCCTTTCTCTTCCGTCGTCGAGACATTTTCTCCGTAAGTTGTGCAAAGCATTAATATACGTTCTGTTAAAGTAGTTTTGCATCGCGCACCGATGGTCTAGTGGCTATGACTTGGGCCTTCCAACGCGTGAAGAAAGCCCACAACCCGGGTTCGAATCCCGGTCGGTGCATTGCTGCGAGCAGACCGCCGTCGACCACGCGCGTCAAAGCATTCTGTTCACAGCGACGACTTGAATGCTTTCTACCTCTTTGATTTCCGATATGGACGCTTCAACCGCTTCCGTTCCGCCTTCTTTGTCTTCAACGATAACCGTGAGTATCAACGCCTTGAGTCCAAATGCAATGGGTTGCACCTCGCAGCTGTAAATCCGCCCGCACTGTGCGACCTGAGAGGCTATGCGATCGCTTAAACTTTTTAGATCAACTTCAGGACTGTTTGGCATTATCTTAAGCTGTACTGCAACTTCTCCCATCTACGGGCCTCCGAATCCACATGCACATCGGTACGCATTGCTCAGCTTCTTGCATTTTTTTATACCGCGTGATGATCTCTCCGCTCGAGGGGTACGGGTACGATGTGCCGCTGTCCTTGGCTATCCGTGCTCCGCATGATATACACGTCTTATCCATGTTTAATCGTCTCCGTCCGCGTTTCAATTGATAAGTGAGAATTACCCAAATTGGCTGTTCCTACTCTATAGAGCAACGACTTTTATAAACTACTTTCGTCCAATAATGGTCGTGCCGATCGTGTCTCGTCCTTGGATAACGTCCAGGACACGCTGAAAGTGCCGGCCGTTCACAATTGTGCAGTTCAACTCGTACTTAACTAAGAGCTCAGGGAGGAACGCATCTACGCACGTCTCTGACGTGAGGTCGCTAGCTGAGATGGTTGAAATCACCCTACTTGCTGAGAAGATCCCGTCGACATCGGTCGCTATGACGAGATCGGCGTTGAGTTCATGGGCAACCCAACCTGCGATGGAGTCGGCAGTGGCGTCCCAGGAGTGAGGTAGAGGGTCACGCTCGTACAGTACTTTGAACGGCAACAGGATGCGTACTCCACCTTCAACTGCTCGGAGATCCTCAACCAATGCTGCTCCCGATGAGGCCAGATAGAAGCCATATTGATTCGTCGCCAGGATGGCCATCCAGTGAGCGGTAGTTTCATTGATGCAGGCTGCATAGTGTCTGACAGTCTGTGCAAATGGGCCGCCGCCCGGCACCACGACCGCGTCAACGTGAGCAGCAACCAGGTAGGTAATCAAGTCCTCGGCCACCTCCATTAGGCTACCTCCGACTTTGAGCACGGTGCTTGTCCTGCTATCCTGTCTGTTCATTCTGACCGATACTTGTAGGCGGTCAGGCAATATCTCCTTTTTGCAGCGGATCGGGCAGCGCTCCAGCAGCCCTCTTTCTTCGGTAAGCGACCCAGGACTAGGGGGGATGCTGGGCAATATCTCTTCACGGTCTGATTGGGAGACATACCCCGACACAACGACTTCGCCCGTTTCTTTGGGGGCTCGAATGCAGCCAGTCTGTCGTCACGTTACCCCGAGTATCGTCACAAGGAGCGTGATTTGCAGTCAACTTGTGGATATCCGAGAGGCCAATCGTCCTCAATTACGTCGGAGCCCCACTCGCCAAGGTCAAGCTGATCCCACGGAGTGTCTATTAGCGGTTTCTTGTTTCGTCCCTCGAGATCCCAATTGTGTGGTTCCCAACACAGGTACATCTTCTCATAGTCGTCGGGAAGCGCAAGGTTCTTGTCTTCGTCGGAAAGTGAGCTGGATGCGACGATAGCAAATCGCTTCTCGAGACTTGCCTTCAGCTCTTTCTTGTTTCGCCGGATCTCGTACAGAATTGATGTATCAACCACATTTGCGCATAAATGATGCAAGACGCGGCACGCGCATATCACATCCCAAAAAGGTCTCACGGTAAACAGCGACTTGTCTTTTACTTGCGACCATTCTTCGATGAGTTGGTGCTCCAACGTCCAGATTCTTATTCGTCTTAACGTGATCTCCGCCGTGAGTTGCTCACACCGCTCGTACAGCGATTTCGGCGCACAAACTACGTCGAACGCCCGCATATAGCCTTGATCTGCGTTAATTTTTAGGAGACCTATGTTGAGCTGTGTCAAGCCGTGAACCGGGATTAGCGGATCAATCACAATCGGTTCGATTTTTTTACCTGTAATGTCAGTTGCATATAGATCGCCTTCAGTGAGCTCATCCAATAGGATCGCGGCTGTTCGATTTGCGATGTCGAGAACATCGCATTCGTCGCTCTTCGGATCCCAGTTCCTGTTGTTCACGACCCAATCCTCAGGCCGAACATCGAACAGGTTGCTCGTGGCCCAATCCGTGCTCTTTTTCGCCCCGCCTTGGCTCTTCAGGTTCAAAAAAGCATACTTTCGTTGGTGAGCAAGACGTGGAAGGCAAAGGATTGCATAGATAGTGTCGGCGCCGCTCTCAATAGCTCCCTTGACGGGAACAATCTCTCGCATACCACCGTCGATATAATAGCTTCCGCACACCTCGACCGGCGGGAATAGCGCCGGCACTGCTGCTGAAGCAAGGGCTGCTTGGACGAGCAAGCTCGACGATTGACAGGGCACGTAAAGCGTATCGCCGACAGTGCCACGCAGCTTGTTGTCGTTGGAGAAGCACGTTTTTTGTCCCGTTTCTATGTTTGTTGCGTAAAGACCGAATACAATTTCTGGGTCCAACGCTTTTTTAATATCGTCGATTTTGTCTAGCATCCGTTGCTTTAGCTTATCTGCTGTGTAGAGAGTGCTCTCCCTTACTGCAGTTCCGATCATATCTTCCAAGTCTCCGATTCCGCTAACAATAGCTCGAAGTGAACCTTCCTTTGACTCTTGGATGAGGGCTGATATCGCTCTAATGCGCCCCATGACACGGATTTGGCCCCCCACAGGAACTTTTGAGTGTTTCTCCGAATCCATAAAGGCTTTTAGTATCGGAGCGATGTTTTCGGACCAATTGTGTTGGGGAATCAAGTCTTCGCGACCAATCACATCCTCAGACCAGTATCTCTCCAACCTATCGTCGCAGCCTTTGCCTGTCGAGACGATCACCGCGTTGATCGCGCCAATTGACGTACCATAGACGCATTTGATGTTAGGCAGGATACCCTTTTTGTACAGAAATTTCAAAGCTCCTACTTGGAAATCTCCGAGCGTCCCGCCACCACCGAGCACGATTCCAGTCGGCATTGGTTTACCTCCATCGCTATTTCTTACGGTAGTTGATCCGCTAATTTATTTCCTGTTCACGCGCCTTATTTAGTCTCTGAGATGTCAGAGGGAAACGCAGACCCGTCGTGTCGTTGACGCTTCTTGCGTCACTCACTTCGAGAGCTTCATCAAAGCAGGTAACTGGAGGGTCCTGCGTCCCTGTGTGGTCGATTAGCTAAACGCTCGCGCAGCCTATACACGGCAAGCTATAATAGTCGCGGTTTTGCAGTAAGGATGCTCCTTTCAGAGAAAAGGTTGTCGACAGGGCCCTGGTTTGAATCGTTACTTTTCGCAGCATCACTTGCTGCCATCGAGTGTAGCACTTGATTGACAGCGTGGGACAAGCGCTCTGCGCACTGTCGACAGTCGGGATTCATTGTGCAAAGGCAACCGACACGGAGCCCATAGTAGCACGCGCTGTTTTCTTGGATCATCGTATCAAGATGGCGTTGTCGGTGTTTTGCTGAGCGTCATTTGCAGGCAGCTTTGCCACGACATGATCAATTTCGATCATTGCGCGAAGTGTTTGTTCAATAATGGCGATATCGCGTTCGAGTCTCGTCCATTGCTCGTTTGCCATTATAGTCACCTCCACTTCAGACTGCGTAAAAAAAGATTCTTAAGCCCGCGTGAGACAGTCTTTGCGTGCGAATGTGTGACAAAAAGTTACTGTACATTCGTGGACGGACTGCAGGACAAAGAGCAACTGCCGTTATGCGTGCCGATTCCGACGCAGTCGTGCCCCCTCAGCTTGCAGCCAGCGCTTTAATTTTGAATCTGTAGGCGTTTTTTGTCTAACACCGGAGTGTTCTAGGAACCGCGTCGTGAGAAGTCTGTTTTGCGCATCTGGGTGTCTGCTTGCCTTACGTCCTACCTCAACGCACATTCTCGGTCTAGCTTGTTTCGAAAAATAGTTTCTATCGCCGAAAACCAGTGGACCCAAACCATTCGCAATTCGCATTTTTTTTAATTGTGCTTACTAGATCCACGCAGACCGCAATTGAATGTCGCTGGAGTGAGCGTGAGACAAGAACTTACTTATAGGCGATATTGCTAGATGCATCTGAGAAACATGCAACTGGGTCAGAAAGTGAGACCGTACGTCACTCTCATACGACTGCCTTATATTCTCGTGCTTGACCTAGCGTGTGTTCTCTTTATCGTGACGTTCCAAAAGGGCTTCTACGAGCTAGAGCGTATGGTTTTAGCGGTCATTACCGTGGCGTTAGTTACTGCGGGAAGCGCGGCGATAAACGACTACTACGATCGAGATTCAGACGCCCTTACGCACTCGGAACGGCCTATCCCCGCACAACGGATTTCGGCGGCTCGTGCGATGCAGTTTTCTGCGCTGACGTTTCTTGCGGGGCTCGCGATCTCATTGATGATTAACGTAGTCGCGTTTGGCATTGTCGCACTAAACGTCGTGCTTTTCATACTATACCCTCGTGTGATAAAACGATTTTCTGGGTTTTTGAGCAACTTGGTTATGGGGTACCTCGGAGCGACGATTGTTCTTTTTGCGGGGGCGGTCGTGTTTCAAACAATCAACGCTGCGTCGCTCTCATTCGTTGGTTTGATTGCGGGCGGCGCTATTGGTTTGAACGTGCTTAAGGACATTCTGACCTTGGAAGGAGATTTGAAGGTCGGTTATCATACCCTCGCAGCGAAGTATGGCGTGCGCTTAGCAGCATCTGTTGGCGCCATTTTCCTCCTCCTCTCGGCTATAACGTCGCTGCTACCGTTTTTTGTCGACGTTGTCGGCGTTGCCTACATATTTCCGATCACCGTCTGGGGAGGCGTCGTCGTCGTTACCGCCTTACCCCTTTTGAAAGCACCAAGTGTCCAAAATGTGCAAAAGCGGCTTCGCACGTTTAATACCTATTTTCCTTATCTTGTGGGAGTCGCGTGCGTTGTATACATACTTCCGTTTGCCGTTTGGGGGACCTTGTGACGTGACGCGAAGAGACCCTAATTGCGGAGCTTTAGGAAAAGCGGAACCTCCTGCGCCTAAACACAACAATAACCTCGAACTCCACCTAAAACAAATTCGAACAAAATTTGACGTCCCAAAAACTTTTAATAAGCTCCAAGATATCCTGCGTCTCGTTAATTATTGCACAACAATGAGGCTCCCCCTTCCACTCTTTTTTGATCGGGATGGGTTTTATGAACGGGAGTAACTACGATGGAAAATACAAGACTAATGAAAAAAGAGTCATCGCGGCTTGAAATGACCGCAACTGCTACTAGCTGATGCATGGGATACAGCTCAGCAGAAAACGATGATGATTTGGCCCGACGCCTAAGACAGGTATATCGGCTCTTCGACGTACCTCGGATCATAAATGAACCACAAGGGAAGCAGCAAATCATCGACTACTATAAGGCGAATAGAATTTCACAACTACTTTATGATCGGGATGGGTTCTTCCACTTCGGGATAAGTTACAACGGTAAGCACAAGAGAGGGGATCTCAAAGAGCCTGCACGACTAGTTGAGCAGTACTTTCACGATGTTGATGCCGGGCACGTGCTGGAGCTCGCGTATGGTTTAGGCGCTAATAGCGCATTTCTCGCGCGTCGGAACCCTCAGATCCTCTTTGATGCAATTGACATATCGAATAAACCTCTGCGCCACAACGCGACATCTCCTAACTTGCGTTTTCGATTCTGCGACTACCACAACTTGAGTGCCCTTCCAGAGAATTCCTACGATCTGGTCTTCGTAATTGAGTCACTGTGCTGCTCGACGGACAAATTGAAAGTCTTGCAGGAGGTTAAAACAAGATTGAGGCCTGGCGGCCTATTTATCGTCATTGATGGGTACCAGCGGGAGCGTGTCGGTGGATTTAGCTCATCTAAGGAGACCATGTGGGCACTTATCGAAAAGGGTCTTTCTTGCGATAAACTTGAGAGCGTTGCTGATGTGGAAAACTACATGCGAAAGGAATTTACCATAATTGAAAGCAAGGACTTTTCACAGAACGTCCTTCCTTCTGTAATGCGACTCAACTTTATCGCACGTCTCTACTTCAGCAATCCCGCCTTTGCGTGCGTCGTGAATACCCTTGTGCCATTTGATGTTGCTAAAAACTTTATACATCTATTGCTTCTTCCAATAAGCATACGGAGCGAGATCGGGTGCTATTATCTTCACGTGTTGAAAAAAGACGATTAGGTCTCTCGCCGTGCGTCGACTGGGCGTTGTTGCAAAGGCGCGGTATTGTCGTTCTTGCCTGTGCCGACAGCCACCCGGAGCATCTGCTCGACGCAAGGCAATCTCTTACGCCTGTGGCGGGCCTTCTTTCAGTACCTCTTTTATCCGCTCTGCCGCGGGAATTGACTGCCCCCAAAGCATTTCGAAGGTGGACATGAGCTATCGGGCATACGTAGGGTCATCAGTCCACAGCGCCGCAATGCGTTGATTCAGCGCTAAACTCGTGACATCGGCATTAATCCCGCTCATGCAAATCGCCTTGTCAAATATTGTGAAAATTATCCCT
>Ga0209777_10006196_pt1 | contig 13533 bp, 28 predicted proteins | sample FrelakmetHBP12HB_FD_187147 | JGI IMG/M metagenome (GOLD analysis project Ga0209777, IMG submission 187147) | Freshwater lake sediment microbial communities from the University of Notre Dame, USA, for methane emissions studies -HBP12 HB (SPAdes)... | ecosystem: Environmental > Aquatic >...
CCATTGTTTTTAATTCTACAAAGAAATATGGTCTAAAAATACCCACGCAGCCCATTAGGGGCTAATATCATAAAAAGGAATTGCACCTTGCACTCCGCTTAGGACGGATTATGATTTTGATTTAGTTAATAATTCAATAAATTCAATATTCTTTTTATATTTATTAATTTGTGCTTCTCTAGATGCAATTTTTGAATAATTTCTATCCAATGAGTTTTCAATACGATCCAATTTGATTCCGAATTTATCAATTTGATCCCGTACTACATTACAATTAATAATTAAATAAACAAATTTATTCATATCAACCATCAATTTAGTATATTTATTTAATTCTATATTAAATGGTGTATCTTTAACTCCAAATATTGACGATAATTCATCCCAATCATTTAGATAAGGATAGGAAAATCTATTTTTGTCATATGCTTTTAACAATATAGAATTTGTTATTTCACAATATCCATATTGCTTTTTATTATAATTATGATCAATATATTTAAAGTATTCCCATTCCATTGTAGACAATATTTTCATCGCAATAATATTATCAGCACACAATTTTTCATTTTCCATTGTAAGTGATGATAATTCATCTCTTAATTTATCGGACTGGTAGCTTATTTTATCTTTATCCGCATTAAATTGTAGCATATATTTTTCTAATAATTTTCTATTATTTATCATAGTATCCCCTTTCATTCATATTCTCCCGAATGTATTTTACTTAAATTATCTTCAATATTTTCAATACTAGTATTTATTTCATCTACCAATCTATCATAATTCATTTTAAATAACATATCCGATATTTTTCTCAAATTTTTAATATCATCTTTAATATCTTGAACATAATAAATTAGAGTATCCTCATCAATTTTATACATCATAATTCAATCTCCAAAAATTGAAATCATAAAGATTTTAAAATACCACGCACCATACCTGTAAGACCATCCCTCATATGATGCCACTCCATATCAATAACGTTCATATTTTTATCAATACGATCAAATCTTTCTTCTATATTCTTTACAGATTTTTCTATTTTCTTTATATGTTCAAAGGAAACCTGTGGTGATGAATTATGCCCTTGAAATCGCATTTCAATATCAGATATTTTTCGAGAATTTACACAATCATTTTGTTCAACAATTTTCATCTTTCTTTCTAAATGTGAAATATCAGTATCATGCTTATGTGTTTGCTGAACAAAATAATTTGAGCAAGATGTGGATTCTAAATCTTCTTTTAATTTTCGCAAATTACATATATCTTTTTCCATATCATTTAATCTACTATGAACTGTTACATTCTTTCCAGATTGTAAAAGTTCTTCAAGTGTATTTAATCTTCTATCAAAAGAAGCAACATCTCCAGATTTCATTATACCCAATTGTTCAAAATTTTCTTTATATGTTTTCTCTAATTTACGTAATTTACATTGAATATTGTCTATTTCATCGGATCGTGAATTACCAAAAAAATCTATAATACCATGACCAATTGGAAATTCTGCAATTTCTTCATCTCCATGTGAAACAGCAATTACAGTTCCTTTTCTATAAAGACTATATCCTTCTCCCAATGATTTTATCATAATTATACTCCAAAAAATATTTTTATTTATTATCTACACACCATTTCACAAGTTGTTCATAAACTTCGGGTTTAACACTTTTAAGTAATGGTAATAATTTTGTAATACTATCTCCAGTAATATCATCAAACGAAAACCCACTATTTGTCGATCTCTCTTTACCACTAATACCTTCAATAGCTTTTATAACAGAATTATGAAGGTCAGGATCAGTTTTCTTAATCATTCCAAGCATGGTACCAATACTTGCACCAGTACTCATGCCTCCACCAACACTAAATAAATCCATGAAATCTTTCGGAGCACCGCTACCAATATATTCAATCTTTGCCGTTTCAAGCGCTTTTGCAAGTGCTAATCCAACAACCTGATCTTTTTCAATCATCCTGATTTCTTTTGCAGTATCCTGTTGCTTCTTCTGTGCATCCGCAAGTGCGCTCAAACCTTCTGCTTCAGCAACTTTCTTCGCTTTAATAACATCCGCTTCAGCAATACCAACCGCTTTGTTCTTTGCAGATTGACCTTCCCCCTCAAGTATTGCAGCTTGCCTTGCACCTTCAGAAGTAATAATTTGTGATTGCCTAACACCTTCCGCTTTCTTAATACTTGCATCTGCTTCAATATTTGCAGATGTAACCTTTTGAACGCGTTCAACTTCAAGTCTTTTTATTACAGCTTCCTGCTCCTGCATAGCAACTTCTTTATCTCTTTGCTGAGCTCTAACCGCAATTTTTTCATCTGCTTCAATCTTCCGTTTCTCAGCAATTTCACGATTCTCAGCTTCTACAATGTCCGCAGATTTATTTTGCTGTGCAATTTGTTGCCTAGATAACGATTTAATTTCCGATTCTTTCTTTGCAGAAATATCATGAATTACCGTAACACCTGGTGCATCAGTGATGGTTTCTACTGCAACATTAGTTAATATAACACCCCACCTTTCAAAATCAGCGAGAATTTCCCCACGAATTTCATCCTCAATTTCTTTACGTTTAGAAATAATATCCTCTACCGGATAGTTTGCAGTTGTTTTCCTAATTGCGGAAACAATAATTGCATTCATACCATTTATGAAATCTTCAATATTATTACCAGGGAACCGCTGTGCTGCAATAGCCACATCTGAAATACGACAATATACCGATATTGTAATTACAAATCTAGCATTAGCTTTTGCAAACGTTTCATAATTTTCAACTAGTAATTGAATAATACCAAGTGGCATACGTTTTACAATACATCCAAATACCGGAATCCACGATGGTACATTATAATAAATCGCTCCATGGCTGCCTTGAATAGAAATATCAGCAGAATAAATTTTTGATCCGCTTTTAGTAACAACTACATCCGCAGATTTGAGTTCAACAATACGACGCATCTTAAGAACCCAAATAACAATCCCAATTGCAATGAGAATTATTGCAATAATTATCAAATCATCACCAAACATTATTTCTTCTCCATACTTGTAATTTTAATTTGTTCATCAGTAATAGCTGTAATGATCATAGGACTAATATATTCACCACATCTAACATCTTTTTTATCTACATAATCAAAAATAACACCTTGACCATTAGTAACCAAATCAAAAAACACCTTCATATCTTCCATTGATGCAAATATAATCTTATCATCAGATTTTTCTCTTACACGAATTATTTCCATTATAACCCTCCTCTATTACAAAAAATTAAATTATTGCCTCTAACTCATTCAATGCTTCAATTGCTGCTTGTAATCCTTTAATTGCAGACCTAATGAGCTTTCGCTTGGCTGAAACTTTAACAACAAGTGGTGTCGGCACAACTTTCTTTACAGATTTCTTTACTGGCGCAATTGAAGTACTCTCACATACATGAAAAACTTCAGGCGCTCCCCTTGGAACGGTTCTCTTTATTTTTCGAATTACAATATCATTCCTTATAGGAAAATTAATTTCAATAAGTTTCTTATCATTACGAGCTTCTGTAAAATATACTTCCAATTGTGGAATTTTTGTGCACTTAACAGCTTTATTTACATCTGCAAATGTAATTTCACCTTTTACAATCATGACTTCTTGACCCGTAACTTCATTGAAAATCTTATATTCTCTAGATAATACAGGTACAATTTTCTTATGAATTACAATATCATCTTTAATTGGTAATTCACTCATCATTAACCTTGTACCATCTCCCCCAAGTTTTGTAATGTAATAACTATCCAACGATGCACACTTTGCAGCTTTCGCAATATCTTCCATCGTAATTGCATGTTTTACAATTAACAATAGTGTGATATCTAAATCTTTAAAAGTATAAATATTAAATTCGTCATTCGGTACAACTTGACTTGCTTCCTCTTTCGGGCAAGTCGTAAACACATTTCTTGGTAACTTTTTCATAATTTTCTCTCCCGTAATGCTTTTTCTCAATCAGCAAAAATTCTGATTGAGTAATAATATAGTCCGGGTTTGCACCGGATACTCCCGCTTTAACGGATTATATTCTATAATGTAATGGGCATCTATCATCTTTAAGACAGCGAATACAAGACAAAAATTTAGTTTTTTTATTACAGCATCTTTCAAAAGTTTTAGATGTTACCATCGATCTAATTACCCTCCTACATTTACACTAAATTAGCAGAAAGCACACGACTTTAATCGTGTGATGAATGCGTACTTGTTCAATAGCTAACTTTAAATATTCATAAATCAAATAGATATTGTAGCTTTTGTACAGATATCCAGCTTGTTCTGGGGAGTATGCTGCTTAGCTCGCATAATTAAAAAGTTCCTATAAAAGGAACATTGATCTTAGGGTAGCAATGTTGCACTCAAACAAAGCACCAACTAATGATCGATTGTATGTAGAAAGAGATACATACAAAGGGAGCACTGATACCCCGAAGATGATATACTGGAGTGCCCAGCAACATCAGAACCCCCACCGATTTTAGTCGTGGGAGTATGTCAGAATAAGTGTATTATAATTCATCACAATCACCCCAATTTATTCATCTTCATCTAAATAATATCTAGTTCCCTGTTTCAATTCTTTTAATGGCTTACCAAATTCCCGTATCATATTTTTTATCGAACACCATTGTGGCAATCCACCCATATGAAGTTCATTTCTATCATCTTTAATAAAAATCGAATGCATCGTGAACCATCGTTCTTGATTGTCACCATCAATAATTGTTAAATCTTCTTCTTTAAGATTATATTTTTTCCGAATAATATTTTTAAATTCGGTTAATTTTTCTAATGACGACGATTCAATATATAAATGCCATCCATCATGAGCACCATGACTACTTTCCCAATGCCAACAATTATTTTTCATATCAAAATCTTTACGAATTTTTGCACATAATCCACTAGCATAAAATGGATCACCACAATATGATAGCTTATATATTTTCATAGATGGAAATACATACATTCCTTCTTTACCATTTATATAAACGATATCTTTCTTTTTGTCATCTGGAAAATATTTGCCACCGTAATCCCGACTTGGATATTTATATGCTTCATAATTTTTCTTTTCACATTTACAACAAAGTATCATAGGATCTACATTTGTTCCATTAGCAATCTCAACACCACAATTTCTACATTTGAAAATAAACGTCATAATCATTCACCTCAAAATATTCACCAATTCACTTGAATACATAGCCACAAATGATAACACGATCATAATAGCTATTACAATAGATACTTTTATAAGCATATCCCAATCACTAGTACTCATATATCATCACCCAACAAATTATAAAAATCACTATTAACCCATATTTCGTAAAGTTCATTCTTACCAGTAATAGTATTTTCAAACAATCTACGAAGTATTTCTATAATAAACCCATTTGTTATTTTAATTCTATCTGTATATACTCGTTTTTCTCCCGATATTGATACGTGTTCAATATCACCAACCATATACAATACACCATCTCTTTTTACAAACCGAACTATATTATTAAAACCACCATCAAATCTTGCAAGTACCGTATCCTTACTATCAAAACCCGCTTTTGATGCCTTCTTAATTTTAATATGATCGAATCTGAATGATGACCCAATTGGCATTAAACTCATTTCAAATCACATCCAAAACATATCCCAAAAATACTTTTGATATTTTTCCATATCTTCAATAGATTTACTCAATTTTGTAGTAATTATTTCATCCTTAATATCAAATTCTTTCTTAAATTCTTCTGAAGGCCACGGTGGTGTATTCCAACCATGATATTTATCATAAATTTCATTTAACTTTCGAGCTTCAGATGTAATAATTTCCATTGTTTCGTGTAATTTCGGTAATTCTATAATCATTACTTTACAACAATGATTGCAAAGTGGTAATATCAATTCATCATCGAAATCTTTATTACATATATCACATTTTTGGGTTGTCATTTTAACACATCTCTTAATTTTAATTTCATTGGGCACCATATATTTATTGGTTGGTGATTACAATCACGAATACTTCCATTACATCTAAATATACCATCTTCACCAAGTTCTACAATACCACATCCATGTGTTCGATAAAAATCCATTTGTGTTTTTAATTGCGATATATAACGATCATCGTGATTTATAATATCTTTTTTTAAATATTCATATAATGTATATATACCCAATGGAATAATTGTATCATCCTTACAAGGCATAACATCATTTCCATTACTATCAACCATTACGAAAGAACTTGCGGGTCGGAATTTTATAATTTCACCCATTGTGGTTGGATTCTCAACGTTAATTATTGTAAAATTGGTTCTTTCTACAACTTTGATGTTAGAAGGTTCGAGTTTTGGTCGTATAACTTCAATATTTTTTTCTTCAATTTTAGGTTCAACTTTCTTTAATACTACCCTATTATCGGTTATTTCAATTATGAAAGTACCATCATTAGATAACTCTTTAAAATCTTCTATACCAACATTTTTACCAGAACTATCAGTAATTGTAAATGAAGCTGGAAAATCTATCATCTCTTTAATTTTTTCAATCGTAGTTGGACCTTTAACGAAAAGTTTTTGTGGTTCTTCTGTCATTTCATACCCTCTCCAATATACTTGAATATAATCCAGTAATTTCATCTCCTCCACTATGAGAATGGGTTATCCATTTTCGTTTATTATTGTCGCATCGAATTACACGATAATATTTCATATCATAATCAACTTGAATGCAAACCATATCACCAACAGTCATTGGATTATTTGAATGAATTGCTGTCATTTAATCACCAAACATAAACAAATACAAATAACTCCACAAAACATATAAAATCGCATCCATGAAAGATTGCCATTTATTTCTCTTAATTCATATGCAATATCACCAAGATTACCCTTCGCATACTTATCAGTACCAAAACCTTTTTCAATAACTGTACATAAATCCGCTAACGATTTCTCAATCATTCATACCACCCAGTAATCATATTATCATAAATTGATCTACATTCATTCTGACCACAAATACTACATTTCCTTTTCTGTAATATATCTGTTCCAACAATCACGAATTCGTAATTCCATTTATGAAACCCTAAGAAACATTTAATTAAATTTAATTTTCTATTACCTCTTATAGTAAACTCTGTCATTTTACATCACCAATCCTCAATTAATCCGTATAATTATCTATACCAATTATTTTATATATAATTTCATTGCCATATCCAGCCATTAAACCAGATCCAGGAGTTAAACCTTTATATCCAATCCATCCAATAAATATAGCACGATAATCTTTAATATAAACATGACCTTTATTATCTTTACTTTCGGATATTACAAAAACACTATCATTATATTTTAAATATCTCCTCATATTTCATCCACCACCAAAACAATTTTCAAACAATTAAAAACGAAATACCATCTGCAAAAATGGGATGGAGTTCATTCATCAAAATTAACGTTCTCAATGAACATAAGGATCATAATTCATAAAATCCAACCTAACATAATATAAAAAATTCCTAAATGCATTTTCATTCGGCCTTTCTGGGAGTTTGGATGTTTTATAAGATAAATCCAATAATGATAACGCATTAACCACTTCTTCATTAGTTGGTATATAATCTGCTGGCAATCCTTCAAACCTCAATTCATTTCTATCCAGCAAATAACTCCCGAAATTCGCAGTCCTGATTGCAGTTCTAAATGATTTTCCCACCGGCATTACTGCTGCACGTTTTACACTATCGTTATATTGATTTACCGCCATTCCCCTTATCGAATGATATGATAATTTCGAAAGATTCTTCATCGTGATATATCGCAAATTTCTTAATATTTTATCATAAGGTTTATCAATAATATTCGGACTGCATACAGCCCAAATTGCATTAACATTTCCATCAATAAGTTTATTAACCAGGTGACCTATTTCCTGTGATTGCTCTTCAACATCAATATCCCCATATTTTTTTACATCCCGGTATTTCCTTTGCGGAAATGTTTGGTTAATTCGTTCACCCCTTAATATTTTATTAGTACTAACACAATATACCGATGAAATATCAATATCGTTTCGTTTAACTCTCCACATACCAGACCCGGTTTCAACTGACCATAATTTGGTGTAATCTTTATTGTTTTCCATATATAATCACCCTTTATATTTACAAACAATCCCTTTAAATTTTTCAAAATCTATTTTATCACAATGATTACATAACAAAAGGCAATGTTTTAAATCCGTTTGTTTTCCCCCATACATTGGGCATGATGTAGTAAATCGTTTCATAAGATGAACTTTTAAAATATCATCTAACCCCGATGATTGAAATTTACCAATATTAGCATATATCAGTACACCTACCGAATCAACATCTCCTTCAACTTCCATTTAAATCACACCATAATCAATTCACAGGTCGCAATCCGAATAATATTTCGAAACGTATTTCTAAATGATACCCTGATAATTTCAGATGATTCTTTAAATAACTTTACATAAAATATTATTAACTCGTCGGTTTCTTCTCTTAAAACAACATGACCGTATATATGTTGCTTATCTTTGGTATATATCGGAATGCCATTATTACAACACATTAAAATAATAAAATTATTATCATCTGGTATTCTCATTTTTTCAACAACCGATAAATATTTTAATAATAACATTTCTCGTCTATCTTGAATATTCATTCAAATCACCATAATTTCAATTTTAAAATATGTTTCTTCACTAATATTATCGTGATATGGTGTAATTATAAAATTAAAACTACCTGCAAAAAATTTTATCTCCTTTTCAGAAATTATAACATTTTCGGGTTTATAAATTGATAAGTATATTTCAACATCTACAAAAGTGGCATTAATTTGAATAAAACCTTGATAAAACCAAATATACCACTTTGTTGGTATTTATCTTCTTTTTCAACGTGTTTCTTTAATATCAACTCTGATTCTGACTTATTAGGCATCCTCCAATATCTTTCATCGTTCGGGGAAATCCAATCATCCCATCTATCCTGATATATAACAGAATTTGATCTAAAATACCGAATCATATAATCAATATGATTGTGAAAATCTTTATTCGATTCATCATCGGGTAATCTTTTCTTATATTCAATAAGAAAATATCCAAAAGCATCTCCAGCACCACTCATCTCAACCACCCATTAACATATTCTGGCACATCTCTCTCAGTATACAAACCATCACAATATTCTCTGACATACTCCCACAGCTAAAGTCGGTGGGGTTCTGATGTTGCTGGGCACTCCAGTATATCATCTTCAGGGTATCAGTGCTCCCTTTGTATGTATCTCTTTCTACATACAATCGATCATTAGTTGGTGCTTTGTTTGAGTGCAACATTGCTACCCTAAGATCAATGTTCCTTTTATAGGAACTTTTTAATTATGCGAGCTAAGCAGCATACTCCCCAGAACAAGCTGGATATCTGTACAAAAGCTACAATATTTATTTGATTTATGAATATTTAAAGTTAGCTATTGAACAAGTACGCATTCATCACACGATTAAAGTCGTGTGCTTTCTGCTAATTTAGCGTAACAACATATAATCACCCCTTCTTAATAATCTCACCATTAAAAGAATTAACAATACGGTATTCTCCTCCGCCACTTACAAACCCAACTTTAATTTGATTATTAAATGCTTCAATATCATTAGAGCTATTCATATATCTCCATACAATATCACCAATTTTTCGGAAATCAAAATCGTATTTCATTTTAGATTTGCCATCGGGTCTGAAAATCGGCTGTTCGCTATAATGGTCTATTACATCCGTAACTTTCATTCACATCACACCAAATATTGCATAACAGATTTATATTTTTCATCAATTAAACATTCAACAAAATATGGATTTAAAAAAGGATCCTTCTCGATAAACCTTCCCAATTCATTTTTCTTTTGTACTTCAACATATTCTCTAAACGCATTTTTCAAATCTGAAATTTCTTGCTCAAGTGTCATATTTTCACCTCAGCTTACAATTTTTATTTCATCAAGTTTCACATGTGTTACTACCAATACTTTAAATGTTAAACAATATTTACTACAATGTTTCCTAAACTCATCTATCAAAATCTTTGACTTGCCAGTTGTAATCAAAGCAATTTCATCTCCATAAAACCATCTTGCAATAGTTACATTATTATGATCATTTTGAAATTCTTTAAACATTTTCCTAAATACACTATTAACATTTTCATATCCAAAAAAAATATTTAATTCTTTAAGCTGATCAAAATCTACAATTATAGTAGTATAATCAATATTTTTATATTGTTTCATAAATATATTATCAATATAATTGCGCGTATAAATTCCAAATGATTTGTCAATACAAAGATTGTTAATTAAATCATTATTTTCAACAATTTTATTATAATCTTTATACTCACACATGATGCACTCCATAATCTTCGCATCTATTATTATATTCAATACATACATCAAGACAGTTCTTTTTACATATCGGATCTAAATGCGTATCATGATTTTTATACCAATCTAATCTTTCTTCTCTTACCCGATTATCCGAAATTACACCTATCGGATCACCTTTTTCCCTCATATAAATAATACATGGATAATGGCTATCATTCATTACCGCAATATCATCCAATACCAATGGACATTTACGTGTATCACCTTCAAGTAATCCTCTAACATGCCCAAATTCTTTTGTATTCTCTACACGATACTTTAATATAGGTCTTTTCTTATAATATTTTGGATCAATTGATGCTAATGCACGAAGAAATATATTGTACTGAGCCGATGGAATTACTCGTATATCCGATACCCCAAGTGAATCAGCAAATGCGATTACGTCATTTACTTTATCTACATTATCTTCTGTAACTACAATACCAACTGTTACATAAGTAATCTCTGATAATTTCTTAATATTATCAATAACTTTAACCCACGAATCTTTTATTCCACCCGCCATTATATCCCCATCAGATGCACAGCAGGCATCAAGAGATATTGAAAAATCATTTACACCAGCATAAACTAACCATTTATAATAATCAAAATCCGCAGATCCATTAGTCGATACTGCAATACGTTCTACTCCACATAATTTAGCAAAATCAATTGCATGAATTAACCATTTATTTAGCGTCGGCTCCCCACCTGAAAACCTAATGTTTTTAATTTCACCCAACGTAAGAATAATGTTCCTTATTTCTTCAAAATTCATATGCTCACAATCAATACCTCTACAATATGGACAATTAAAATTACATTTATTTGTAATAACAATTTCACATCTTATAATAGGTAATTCAAATTTATAGAGAGATCTTGCAACAGTTAATGCTCTTTTATCCGATAACGTATAGAAACCAATATCATCAAGCTTCATATAACCACATCAAAAACCATATTATCTATTTGTTTTCACTTATTTTATTTCTCCTTTATAAAAATACCAGCTATACACGCAGCTATTGCTATTATTGACAACCACGCGAACATTCCGATAACACACATCATCAAGCAAACAATAAACACATCTCCCGAATTAAGATTTGTAAATATCCATATATCTGCCATATTTATATCACCTCGATCTCAATCTCAAAAAATATTTCTTCAGAAATATTATCATATCTAGGTTTAATTATAAAATCAAAACTACCCGCAAAAAATTTAATTTCCTTTTCAGAAATTACAAAATTATCTGGCTTATTATCTTTTAAATATTTTTCAACATCTACAAAAATAGCATTCATTTTAAATCACCCATTAACATATTCCGGAGCATCCCTCTCAGTATACATATGATACCATTTAACAGCAGTATCAACAATATTCCAAACAGAAAAACCAAATAGTAATATTGACATTACAAAATTCGTAGAATAGAAATAAATACCCAATCCCAAAGTAAGAATTATTTTTACATGATCACCTATCATATTTAATTTCTTATATCTTTTAAGTTTTGCATCAGTAGCTTTATTAGTATCATAGCTTTCTCTCTCATATTTATATTTATCCAAAGATACATTCCAATCCATTCTACCACGAAGTTGAAACAACCAAGTTTCATGATCTTCCTTTTCAACTTCCCATCGTTTATATTCATTTATAAAATCATCCAAATTCATTCTCGATGATTTTTCTATTAGCATCAAATTATAAAATCTCCCATCATTTTCTTCAGCAGCTTTTCTTTCTACTTCCAATTCTTCATCCGATAAAGAACAAAATACATCACCACTACTCCACATTACCATCTCACGATTTTTGCCGTATTTAATAGCCGATGGATCAATATTCATACCATCCCAAAGTTTTGTCATTTTGAATCCTCTTATTTATACCTGCATTTCAATCTCATTATAAATTAAATTATATAGTTCGGATTTAGAATAGTTAATCTTCTTTTTATCAAGTTCACCTATATTCCAACGGAACCATGATAATTGAAGTAATCTATCTCTTGGAATTTCATTCATCATTTCACACATTTCATCCCATGTTAATAAAACAAGTGGGATATTACTTAGTACTCGCATTTCCAATCACCCAATAAATAATTTTAATTCATCCAATTGTTCAATTTTTAATTGTAATTTTAATATTTGATTTCGTGATCTTATCAACGATTCGTCAATTTCATCAATATGAATTTTAATACCAAGTTGATTAATCCATTTTTTCATTACATCATACTTAATATGTAAATATATACCACCATCATTACCACCAACATATACTTCTTTTGATATGAGGGGTTCTCTCCAATGATAGCAGCCACTATCCAATAATTTCTCTAATTCATCCCAATAGTTCGTTCTTGCTTTAAATGTAATAAATTCATCGCCCATACAATAATTATCTCTAAAATCCCATTCATATTGTTTTAATAAACCCGATGATAAAACCTGTTCTTTCACAAATAATTTCAATTCGTTCTTTATTCTTTCTTCTTCTTCATATAATTTTCGTGATTCGTCATCTAATTCTTTTAATCTCTTTTCAGTACTTTCTCTATTCATCTCAGTCACCCAACAACTTATTCATTAAATCCCATTGCTCTTTAAAAACAAAATCTTCAAATATAGTTTTCCTTAAAATAACAATTCCGTTCTGCCATCTTTCGGGATTTAAAGCAGCCCAATTCACACCTTTTTTAAATAGCATTTCGTGCATTAAAGGAATAGTTTTTAAATGCATGTCTTTCTGTGAATAATGATACCGGGTCAACATTTGAACTGAATTCCGCATCCAATCCTGCTGCCTCCATATAAAATAATTATTAACTTCTTCTTTAGGAATATTAAAAACCCTGCAATCAAAATATGCATGACCACCAGGAATATAATCATTATTAAATTCAACAGCAGCCATAGAAGCAGATACGGAACAAAGTTTCTGTATATTATTATCAAACC
>Ga0209777_10006197_pt1 | contig 13532 bp, 6 predicted proteins | sample FrelakmetHBP12HB_FD_187147 | JGI IMG/M metagenome (GOLD analysis project Ga0209777, IMG submission 187147) | Freshwater lake sediment microbial communities from the University of Notre Dame, USA, for methane emissions studies -HBP12 HB (SPAdes)... | ecosystem: Environmental > Aquatic >...
TTGGTCTGCTTTGCGGCCTCCTTGTCCATGGCGTATGGGCTCAGGTTCGAGTTCGTCCTGCCCGTCTCAGCCTGGGACGAACTGCTCGCCATTCTCCCGTGGGCCATGGCCATCAAATGCGCGGTCTTCTTCCTGATGGGCGCGTATCGGGGACTCTGGCGGTACACCAGCTTCGACGATGCGGGGCGGGTCTGCAAGGCCAGTCTCGTTTCATCGCTGATCATCATTACCGGATTAACCTATATCAACCGGTTCCAAGGCTATCCCCGCTCGGTGTTCATCGCCGACTGCATCTTCACATGTTTTCTGTGCGGCGGCGTACGCGCTGGGATCCGGTTCTATTTCGGCGCCCTGCGGCGCCTGAAACATAAAACAGCGGAAGACGAAAGCGCGGCGCATACGCCCCGGCATCGCATCCGGCTGCTGATCGTCGGGGCGGGCGTGTCGCGAATGCCACTGTTTGCGATAGACCCACCGCACGTCACGACAGCCCTTTGCAGCTCCTGTCATATGGCGCACTTGAACCCCGGCGGTGATTTGACCACGGTTGCGGGCAACGCGAACGTCTGCATCAGTTGCCATCAGCCAGGCGGCACAGCCTCCACGAAGACTTTCGCCAACGGCGACCAGGCCCTGCCTTGGTCCGGTCTGCCGGCGGGCTTGGTGGCTGGCGGCACCTCACACCGCTGGGACGCGAATGCCGCCGGACATGTGGTCTTCCTGGGCGGCGCCGCGCTTCCCTCCACCGGCATCTTGATGCCGAGCGGCGTGTTCACCGGAGCCTATGCAAAAACTTACACGATAACAATAAACACTCCCGGCGGCGTGGGCACGGCACAGTTCAATTGGGTCGCCACCACCCCGGGCGGGGGCTCCGGCAATAATGTGCTGACCTCCGGCAACGTGCCGCTCGATCAAGGCGTCTCGGTTGCCTTTCAGGGAGCAGACAGCGCCTCGTTCCAGCTCGGCGATCAGTGGAACATCTACGTGCTCTCCGGTCTTCGCAATCCAACCAACGCAGCGATGGCGTTGCACATGACCAACGGCGTCGCCAGTTGCTCCGCCTGTCACGATGAACATAACCAGTCAAACACGCCGTTCGATCCCGCCGCGCCCGCCTACGGCGGTCCCAACACCGGCAACGGCAGGCACTTCATGCGGGTGAACAATAATCTCAACCAGATGTGCATGGACTGTCATGCCGCGCACAATGTCACCAACTCGCTCGCCGGCTCCCATCCGGTGGAAATTCCCGTCCCGACGGACGCGAGCCACAAATCGCCTGTGTTCCTTCCGCTCGAGAAAGGGTCCACCAACCTCGGTTGCCTGACGTGCCACCAAGTCCATTTCAGTCCAGCGGGCGACGCCAAGCTGCTGCGTTTGACCAACAGCACTTCCGTATGCACCGACTGTCATCTGCAATCCGACACGACCACGCCGGCGGCGCACATGGCCACCAACAACAACGCCAACCTTTGGCCCGGCGGTCGGTATGGTTCTTCGATGCCCGCGCGGACCAGTCCGACGGACCGCGGCACCTGTCTGAACTGCCACGCGGTGCATGGTTGGCCCGACGCCGCCAATCCCGCCAACCGTTACCCGAAACTGCTGGCCGACTTTGAGGAGAATCTCTGTTACACCTGCCACGGCACCAACGGCCCGGCGGTAAAGCAGGTGCAGTTGGATTTCGCCAAGCTGCGCCACCACCCCGTCGCTGACAGCCAGCAAATTGCCGGACGGACGGTGGAATGCCTGGATTGCCATAACGCCCACATCGCCCAAAACGGTGGCTGGATTTACGCCAACACCGCCACGGCGACCCGGAATCTGATCAGCAAGCCCCTCCTCGGCGTTTCCGGTGTGGCCGTGAATTTCAACGGGTTGACCAACTTCCAAGCGGTCGCCACGAACCGGTACACGTTCATCCCGGCGACCACCGGCGCGACCTATGAATACCAGATCTGCTTCAAGTGCCACTCCGCGTACGCCTGGGGTACCGGAACTCCCCCGAATGGACCTTCGCCCAACGGAACCGCGCTCACTCCGGTCGAAACCGACAACGCCCTGGAATTCAGCCCCTTGAACAAGTCCGGACACCCCGTCGTGACGGGGTTGGATAACTACACGAACTCCACAGCGGTCGGTGGAAAGAAGGGTTTGCTGGCGGCTGCTATGAAAGCGCCATGGAACGTGAACGTCGGCCAACAGACCATGTCGTGTACTGATTGCCACAATACTGACGCGGCCACCCCGGCGGCGCAGGGTCCCCACGGGTCGGCGGCGCAGTTTATCTTGCGCGGCCCGAATGCCAACAACTGGCCCAATGTCGCCAACAGCAGCATCGGCTCAAGTTGGTGCATGAATTGCCACAATAACAACACGGGTACGCCGCATGGCGGCGACCACAGCGGCAGTCAGTGCTACGTCTGCCACATCGTTATCCCGCACGGCGGCAAACTCTCGCGCCTGATCGCCACCAGCGGTGGAGCCATGCCCGCCCGGTACGCTTGGAACAACAGCACTGCCACCGTCGGCATGACGTCGTTCACGAAGGCCGCCGCCGGTAGCTATTCGGAAAATGGCAATTGCCGAACCTCGTGCGGCCACCACTCCGCCGGCCCAATCAACGAAACCTGGTGAGGAGACAATGCCGGCCAAGCTGCAGTCATGTGAAGCCTCGTATGAGACGCACCCTTAAACAGTTTTTGAGGTCGCCGAAGGTGATCGTCGGCGAACTGCTCGCGCTGGCTTTCGTTTGCTCGCTCGGTGCGGCGCTGCCGCAGGTCGGCACGGCCACCCAGACGGAACTGCCGCGATTGAACGACGCCGGTCCGCTCGTGACGGCGCTGGTCCGCTTCTTCGCGCTGGATCACATCTTCCGAAGCGGCTGGTTTCTCGCGGCGACGGCGTTAGCCTGCGCTTCGCTTGCAGTGATCGTCTTCGAGCAATTAAGACGGCTCCGGATCCAGTGGTCACAAAGCCTCACTGAAGCTCATTTCAGGAACGCGCCTTTTCACGCGGGGTTCGAGCGCGATCCCGTTGCAGAGAAGGGCTCGCCCCAGTTCACTGCGCCCGGTCCGAAGCTTCAAATTTGGACGGAGCGCCGGGTTGGCTTGCTGGGCTCGCCCGTGTTCCACATCGGCCTTTTGCTCATCATCGTGGCCGGCGCGCTGCGCGTGTTGTTTGGCACCGAAGCCGTGGTGGACCTCGTCGAAGGCGAGACGCTGCCTCCCACTCCCGCCGGATGGGCCGGCCAGTGGCCCGGTGTGCTGGGCCGCGCCTTTCAACTCGACTGCCCCGTCACGCTCGAAACCGTCAAAGCCGCCCATTATCAGGACGGCGATTTGCGCGAGCTCAAAGTGCGGTTGTCACTCCAGCGCCACCAAGGCTCCCAGTCAACGGAGCTTGCCGTAAACCACGATCTCAAGACCGGCGGGGGCAGTATCTTTCTGGGTTCCGATTTCGGCCCCGCCGCGCTGGTGGAATGGCAGAGCGCGGGCGCCGCCCCCAAACGCGAAGCCGCATTGCTCGCGGAGACGGTCGGAGGTGTTTTTGAAGGAGCCTCTTCGGGACCGAACGGTTTGCGGGCTTACTTGCGCACGCAAATTGGCGCCAGCGGCGCCCATCCGGAGAGTGTCGAGGTGCGCGTGATGCGGGACGGCGCGCTGCTGTTCACTGGCGACGCGCGGCCCGGGCAGACCGTGTCCCTGCGCAGCGGCGAGAAGCTGGTATTGCACGGCACACCTTTTTGGGTACGGTTGCGCGGCAGCCGCGATCCGGCGCTCGGGTTGGCGTATCTCGGCTTCGCGCTCGTGATGGCAGGGGCGGTGCTCATCTTTGCCGTGGTGAAGGTGGACGCATGTGTCCTCGTGACTCCGCTGGGCGAGCGGGAGCGAATCTTCGTCGCGCTCAGGCCGCAACGATTCGCGCCGTTGTTCCAGGAACGTTTCGAGCAGCTCGTACGCGACAGTGCGGCGGGAATCTTGCCGGCGGAATCCAACGCCCGGCCGGCCCGCGCGGAATCGGGCGCACGCAACCTTATCGCACCGGCGCCACGCCTCGCAGTTTACTTCTTTCCTCTTTTGCTTGCGGTCGCTCTCACCGGGTGCCACCCCTCTTCCGTCCAGCAAGCGCGCCAGCTTATCGAACGTTATAACCAAGTGGTCTCCGAAGCCTACCGGCGCGGCGACGTGAAGCTGATTGACCCGGTCGTCGGCCCGAATGAAGGCAAAAAGCTTACCGGGCTGATCGGCGTCAGGTTGGACATGGGCCTCACGCTCGACTCGCAGCTCCTCTCGCTCGAGGTCACCGGAGTCGAGAAATCAAGGGACGAACTGCGCGTCACCACGAAGGAACACTGGCGTTACCGCGACCGCAAGATCGGCACCGGCGAGCAGGTCGGCGAAGAGTCGCTCGACTCGTACGAAATGCTTTACGTTTTCAAGAAGACCGGACCAACGTGGCTGGTAGACGAGATCAGATTCAGCTCGCCGCCGCAGGTGGGGCGCAAGCAAACGCCCTGGCTCGCGAATCGTGAATCAGTACACGGCATCGCCAAGAACACAAAGGAAAAGGAGAGCAAGCAACCATGAGTCCATTCGCCTGGGAGGCAGTATTACACTGGAGCGCTGTGGCGTTGTACATCGCCGGTACCGTGGGCTTTGCCTACGCGCTCCTCTTCGCCCACCCGGAGAAAATGCGCGCAATTCGATGGATCACCGCCGCCGGTTTGCTACCGCACTCGGCGGGACTGGTGTTGCGCTACCTCCACGTCGGGCACGGACCGTACATGCTCACGTACGAGGTGCTGTCCTCGAATGCCTGGATCGCCATCGTGATGCTGCTAGTGTTCGTGTGGCGCAAGCCGAATTGGGCTGTCCTGGCAATCGTCGCCCTGCCGGTCTCGATTCTAATGATGGGTTTCGGTCTCTTCACCAACCCGGAGGCACGCAATCTGCCACCGACACTTCGCTCGATGTGGCTTGTGTTCCACGTCCTATTCAACAAACTCGCGGTCGGCGCGTTCATCCTCTCACTGGCGTCCGGTATTGTGCTGTTGCGAAAACTCAACGGCGCTTCGAGCAAGTTCCTTGACCGACTGCCCGCTCCGGAAGTGCTTGAGGCACACACGGTCAGGTTCGTCGGTTTCGGTTTCATTTTCTGGACCACTACCATCGGCGCGGGCGCCATCTGGGCCAACCAGTCGTGGGGGCGCTACTGGGGCTGGGACCCGATTGAATCGTGGTCACTGGTAACTTGGCTGGCTTACGCGGTTCTGCTTCATGCCCGAGTCCTTTTCAAACTGAAAGCACGCGCCACGGCCTGGGGCACGCTGGCCTGCTTCGGCTTGGCTGTGCTCACTGTGTTAATCTTCCCGTTCGTGTTTCCATCCATGCATTCCGCCTATTTCCAATGACCACACACAGCCCAGAAGTCCTCCTGGTCACGCCGCCCTATCACTCGGGTGTGGTGGAATCGGCTGGCTCGTGGCTGCCGCTCAGCCTGCTTTACGTGGGCGGCGCGCTCCAGAAAGCGGGCTACGGCGTCGCCCTGTACGACGCGATGACGAAATTCCACACGTTGGATCAGGTGCGCGAGACGTTGCGCCGTGAGCAACCGGACGCCGTCATGGTTACGTGCATCACGGCCACCGTGCTGGACGGCATGGAGGTTTGTCGCCTGGCCAAGGAGGAAATCCCTGGCGTGCTGACCGTCTTGGGCAACTCGCATCCCACCTTCATGTATGACGAGCTCCTCCGCGAACATCCGGAAGTGGACGTGATCGTTCGTGGCGAGGGTGAGGAAACGGCGGTGGAATTGATGAATGCGTGGCGGGCGGAGGCAGATTTGTGCCGGGTGCGCGGCATCGCGTTCCGGCGCGAAGGAACGGTGGTGGTAACGCCGCGCCGCGGTTTCATGCGTGATCTCGACGCGCTCGAGCCGTCTTGGAACTTGGTGCCGTGGAAGGAATACAGCTACCGGGTCAAACCCGGCTCCACGCTCGCTATCGTCTCCTCGTCGCGGGGCTGCAAGCAGCATTGCTCGTTTTGCTCCCAGCGACTGTTCTGGAAGGAATCCTGGCGCGCTGTCTCGGCGGAGCGTTTCGTGGACCAGATCCAGATGCTGCGCGACCGCTACGGCGTCACCGTCGCGATGATTGCCGATGAGATTCCCTCCCTCGACCCGGTGCGTTGGGCCCGGATTCTGGACCTGCTGATCGAACGCAACCTGGGCACCAGCCTCCTGCTGGAAACGCGGGTGGACGACATCGTCCGTGACGCTGAACTGATGCCCCGCTACCGGCGTGCCGGCATTGAACACATTTACGTCGGGGTGGAGTCCGTCAACCAGGCGACACTCGACTTGTACAAGAAGGATGCCAAAGTTGAGCAAGGCAAGCGTGCCATCGAACTCATCAACGGACACGATATGATCTCCGAAACTTCCTTTGTGATGGGCATGCCGAACGAAACTTCAGCGGAGATGGAGCGCACCATCGAACTGGCAAAGTTTTACGATCCCGACATGGCATTCTTCCTCGCCATTACGCCATGGCCGTACGCCGATCTGTACAAGGACGTGAAGGATCACATTGTGACGCAGGACTACCGCAAATACAATTTGGTCGAGCCGGTCATCAAGCCAGTGGCGATGACGCTGGACGAAGTGCGTGCCATGCTCTTTCGGGGCTTCCGCGAGTTCTACGTCGACAAAATGAAGCGCGTGCCGGCGATGCCCGCTTGGAGACAGGAGTTCCTGAAGTCACTTATGAAACTGCTCATGGAACATTCCTATCTAAAGGACCAGATGACGGGTTTTGGCCATCCGGCGGGCATGGTGGACTCCGCTGAAATCCTCTCCGCCGAGAGCCGTTGCCCAGTCCAACGCTTCAAGAAGTTTTTTAAACGCAAACCCAAACCAGTCCCCAGCGAGGTGTTGCCATGAAAAGAACCGGTTTTGCCCTTTCCTGTTTTGCGGTCGCATTCAGTGTGCCGGCGCAACCCGTGGCCCCGCTGGCGACGCCGTTAGGAGCGTACGCCAAGTCGTTGCAGTCGCCGGCGCGGGTCGCGGTGGATGCGGCAGGCTATGTGTATATCACGGACCCAACCGCCGGGGAGGTGTCTGTGTTCGACGCGTTTGGACGGCCGGTCGCCACACACACTGGTTTGGCTCGGCCGTTGGGCATTGCCGTGGATGCGCAAGGCAGGGTCTACCTCGCCGAGGAGCAGTTGGGTCGAGTCAGCGTATTCGATTCGCAGTGGCAACTACTTTACCGACTCGGCCAGGGCAATGGGGAGTTTCAGCTACCCAATCATATCACCGTTGACCCCGCGTCCGCGGGCAGCACCGTGTATGTCTCCGACAGCACGGCGAACCTCATCAGAGTCTATGCCGGCGCCACGCTGACGCATTGGTTTGGCGGCGCCGGCAGTGGCAATGGGCAGTTCGATTTTCCCTCCGGCGTTTGCGTCAGCCCGAACGGCGAGGTCTTCGTCGTGGACCAGAACAATGATCGCGTTCAGGTTTTTAATCGCGCGGGCAGCTTCCTGCGCAGCTTTGGACTGGGCAGCACCACCCCTTCCGGCCGGTCCCAAGCGGTGATTGCTGACGCAGCCGGACGGCTGTACGTGGCGGATACTTTTCAAGGCGTCGTGAAAGTATTTGACCCCGCGTCGGGAGCCTTACTGTCGAGCGTGGGAGGCTTCGGTCGATTGCCCGGGCAATTGGATTCCCCCGCCGGCCTCGCGCTGGACGCCTTCGACCGGCTGTTCGTGACTTCAGCCAACACCCACCGAATCGAATTGTACGGCCTGGACACATTCGTCCACCTGACGATAGAACCAGGGGCCGTCACCATCGCTGCCGGAACCAAACTGACTTTCAGGGCGCTGACCGGTGGCGCCGGCAGCTTCGCCTACCGGTGGCTGAAGGACGGGAATGTAGTTGGCGGCGCGACCAACGACACGCTGACCATTAACGGAGTCACTTCCATAAATGCTGGCAGTTACTCCGTCATCCTCACAGGCCCTTCGGGTGCGATCACCAGCAGCGTCGCCCCGGTCGCAGTGATGGTGCCGCCGAAAATCCTCAGCGCTCCAGCAAGCCTCACGGTTCTGCGCGGGTCTAACGTGGTGCTCGCGGTGAGCGCGGAAGGCTCGGCGCTGAGCTATCAGTGGCTGTTGAACGGATTAGACGTGGGAGGCGCGACCGACCGGGCGCTGGCGCTGCCGGATGCGCAACCGTTTCAAGCCGGTCTGTATTCGGTGCGGGTGAGCAACGCCGTGGGCACGGTTGTCAGCGCCGCCGCCAGCCTCACCGTAATCGTTCCCCCCTCGGTCATGGAAATCGTGTCTTCCGCCATGGATACAAACCAGTTGTTTCACCTGACACTCAATGCCGACCCTGGATTTAGCTACTCGCTCGATGCGTCCACGAACTTGTTCGAGTGGCAGCCGCTCACAAGATTCACCGACGACATCGGCCTGATTGAGTTTATCGATGCAGACAGCACCAATTACTGGAATCGCTTCTACCGCCTGCGCTGGCTCCCGTAAGCCAGAGTGTGTCGGGGTCAATTCCGGCCCCACCATCAGGGGGGGCAGCCATACAAAAGCTGCCAGGCTTAAGCGCCGCCGGCGCAGGCCTGGCGGCTTTTTGAAGCGCAGCCAATCGCTGTGGCGCAATGAATTACTCTGAATTACTCCAGTTTGAACCGCTCGAGTCGCCTGTCCAGCTTTGTGAAGCGAATGAGGTGAATGAAGCCGGACGCCTGGTCAGGACCTACGTCATCTCGGACGAGATGGCCGACCGCCTGACCTACATTGTCTTCCCTCATCTGCGCTTCGACCACGCAATTGGCAATAAGGGGCTTCTAATCCTTGGGAGACACGGCACCGGCAAATCACACCTGATGGCGGTCGTTTCGGCTCTGGCGGAACATGAGTTCCTGGCAGAACACGTCGCCAATGCTGGCGTTGCCGGCGCTGCGGCGGCAATCGCAGGCAAGTTCAAGGTGCTTCGCGTTGAACCAGGTAACACCACGACAGAGCTTCGCGATTCTTTGTGCCGCCAAATAACCACCAGTCTGACGGAATGGGGTGTTAACGGCGTTTCCCCAATCCGGAACGAGTCTCGGCATTTCAGGGTGTGGCTCGAGGAAATGATGGCGGAGTTTAACAAGGCGTTTCCTGAGCACGGCTTGCTCCTGGTGCTGGATCAATTGACGGATTACCTGCGTAGTCGCAAGGGGAGGGCCATCACGCGTGACCTGGCCTTCTTGCAGGAGATCGGCGCGGCCTGTGGAAGCCTCAAGTTCCGCTTTATCACAGAACTTCGTGAGGAGGTTCTTGACCTGCCCGTCTTTGCGAAGGTGGCCGAATCCTTTCGCAAAACAAAGAGCCAATTTGTCCGGGTTACCATCCCGGAACATGACGCTCGCTGCATCGTGGAAGGCCGCCTGTTGAAGAAAACCGCCGAGCAGCAAACCAAGGTCCGTGAGCACCTTGCACCATTTGCCAGGTTCTTTGGCGACATGAATCAGCGCATGGACAAATTCGTCGCCACGTTTCCGGTTCATCCTGACTACTTCGAGGTCGTCGGGCAGATTGGTTTCGTAGAACCCGGGAACATAGTCCAGACCCTGTCAGATGCGGTGAAGAAACTCGTCGATGAGGCCGTCCCCGAGGATCGACCCGGCTTGATTGCTTATGACAGTTACTGGGAGCAGCTTCGCAGCAAACCGGCATACCGTTCCGTTCCGGAGTTTCACGCCGTAATCAAGTGCAGCAAACTGCTGGAAGACAATGCGGCCGAGGTTTTCAAGGAGCCTGCGTACAGGCGCCTGGCGCTGAGGATTATTCACGCTTTGTCTGTTCACCGCCTAACCACGGGCAGCCTTTACCGGGACAGTGGCGCCTCGCCAAGCGAGTTGCGTGACATGCTCTGCCTGTACGAACCGGACGCGAAGGGAACGGGAGGCCCGCCTGCTGACGACTTGTTGTCACAGGTGGTCGAGGTTTTCTCCAGGCTCCATGAAAGCGTCAACGGCCAGTCGCTTGCGGTCAATCCGTACAACTTTCAGTGTTACCTTAAATTCAACCGATTCAAACGATTCAACAGCGCCGAGGTGGTCCTGCACTGGATTAACGCCATCCCTTTCCTCCTGCTGCTGATAACCGGGGGGGCGATGGTCCTTTCGCGGTTTCGGCCGATGGAGCCGGGATTATTCCATAAGGTCGTCGCGACGCACAAGATTTGCGCGATGATGTGGGTGTTCCTGCTGCCCCTCCTCACGTTGCTCCGGTGGAAGGTACATTGGGAGCATCTTCGCGTGATGACGAAGTGGGGAAGCGAGGATGTCGTGTGGATGCTGGAATCGCTCCGGAGTCTGCACAAGAAGGATTCCCCACTCACGCCGGTCGGCCGCTTCAATACGGGCCAGAAGATCAACGCCTGCCTGGTCTTCCTGTACTTCGCTAGCTTCACCACCACCGGGGTTCTCATGTGGTTGAAGGGGTCCATGCTTTTCCCTTGGTACCTCCACACCGCCTTGTTCTTCTCGGCCGTCGCGTCGGTGGGAGGCCATTTATATCTCGCCCTTATAAACCCCAGCACCCGAATTGCCCTGGCGGGCATATTCCATGGCTGGTCGCCATTGAAATACATCGAACACCATCATCCGTTGAGTCTTCCAGAAGCGCTTCGGGCGCATGTCCCCGCCCCGCAAGTCAGGCGGCTCAGGTATGAACTGCTCATCACCAGAACGGAGCTGATCGCGGTGAGCGTGGCTTTTTCTCTGGCGGGAGTAACCCTGGCCTTTTCTTATCATTGGAAGATGGAGGCCATAAAGAAGGATTTCGCAAAGTCCTTTTCGGACTTTATCAACCCAAGCGAGTTATCCACCAAACACCGAATCGGCCCCACGGCCGAGTCCTGCACAAAATGCCATTCATACACCGGAGAGATCCCCGATACCAAGTGTGAGTTATGCCATGCTGACGTCCAGGCACGCAGGGCCAACGGGATCGGATATCATGGCACCCTCAAAGGTGAATGCATACACTGCCATAAGGAGCATCCCGCCCGATCTCCCGTATTGGTGCCGTTGAACAAGGACACGTTTGACCATGCGTTGGCCAGCTTCAAGCGCGAGGGCAAGCACGCGCAGGTGGCGTGCGACGAATGCCACAAGAAGAAGCGCACAAAGGACATGCCAGGTATCTACTATATCGGTCTAAAACACGAATCCTGCACAGCTTGCCATAACGAACCGCATGGCGGGCAGTTCTCGGTCTCCTGCGAGAAATGCCACTCGCCCAAAGGGTGGACTGGGAAGGACTTGAAGTTCGTTCACGCCGTGGACTCGACATTCAAACTGGCCGGAAAACACAGCACCCTGGATTGTGCCAAGTGTCACAAGCCAAAGAGCCCGCAGGCGTCCCTGGGTACGGCAGTGTTCAAGGGTTTGTCCCAGGATTGTAAAGGTTGTCACGACGACCCGCACCGTCAACAATTTGCAGCCGCCTGCATCTCATGTCATTCCCCTGCAGGCTGGAAAAAGGACAAGCTGTCTTTTAACCATAACAAGGACGCCAAGTTTGCATTGGTGGTGAAACACGCGGACGTGGCGTGTGAGAAATGTCACGTGCCCCGAGACCCGGGAGCGCAACTGGCATCGGCCCAGTTCCGCAACCTCAAGTCGGGGTGTGCGGATTGCCATAATGACCCGCACGGTCATCAGTTCGCAGCCACCTGCACTTCATGTCATTCCCCTGCGGGTTGGAAAAAGGACAAGCTGTCTTTTGACCATCACAAGAACACCAAGTTTCCATTGGTGGCGAAACACGCGGATGTGGCGTGTGAGAAGTGTCACCTGCCCCGACCCCCGGGGCCGCAACTGGCATCGGCCCAGTTCCGCAACCTCAAGTCGGAGTGTGCGGATTGCCATAATGACCCCCACCGGGGCCAATTCGAACGGGCCTGCACGAAATGTCATTCAACACCCGTGGCGTGGACGGACGCCAGGCTCCGGGTAGACCATAATAAGGACACGAAGTTCCAGCTTTCGGGAAAGCACGCGTCGGTGGACTGCATCAAGTGTCACAAGCCCCAGAAGGCTGGCGGCTCACTTGGCTCCGCGACCTTCAGGGGGCTGGCAACCGGTTGCGAGGAGTGCCATAAAGTGAAGCACCCACCCCAATACGGTCCGAACTGCACGTCCTGCCACACTTTTGCCGCCTGGCCGAAGAAGAATCCCGGCATCGAGCACATTTTCAAGATCGAGATTGGAGGGGAAAACCTCAGTGGGCAGCACCTGTTAGCAAAGTGCAGTGCCTGCCACGATGGCGTGAGAATCGGACCGATGGAGCAGTCCCATAAATCGGATTATCAATGCCAGACCTGTCATCAGCGGGACGACCCTCACAAGGCGGTCCTGGGCGATCAGTGCTTCAAATGTCATGGCGTGGACGGCTGGAAAGGGGACGACCTGCGCTTCGACCACGACAAGATGGCCAGCTTTGCCCTGGACCAAGCTCACCGGAAAGTCGCTTGCGCGAAATGCCATGAGAATGGCCACTGGAAACCCCTCGACGCGAAATGCGAAAGTTGTCACACCAAGAAATTCTTGGAAAAAAGGAAATAATGCCGGGACGGGGTGCAAGGGACTGCTCTGTCGTCTGGTAGGGTGCGGGATGAAATGTCGCTTCCGATTATCGAGTCGGTGAGCCTGGCGCTACGCGCGCGCAAGATCCTTGGAATAGTTGGTCCAAATGGGTGCGGGAAGAGCACCCTTTTCCCATTGTTGCCTGGGCAGTCCCCTACGATCCACGAAAGAACGCGACGTTCGACAGAAACCCCAACAGGCTTGCCGAGGGCAACATCTTGCAGGCACTGATCCTCCAGGCGCGAGATCGCCTGTAAAGAAAGAGGGAGGCCATCAATAACCGACCACAACCCGTTCCGAGTCCATCGCTCCTTGCAAAGGAACACACCGGAGGAGCATGCCGGTGGCAACCCCGCTGCCACGGCCTTTTGAACTCCCAATTGCTGCGGAAATAGCAATTCGCGGTGTACAAGCTGAAATTCGTCACGGTCACGATCTTGAACGACGGGATGAAGGAGCTCAGCGAGACGTTCTTCCTGAGGCTGACCAATGTCACCGGCTCCGTCTTGGGTCCCCAGACGAAGTGTTCACCTGGCAACGTTCACTCGGAAAAGACGGCTTCGAACCGGGTGTCCGCATCCCTCAGCCCCGCAAAGAAGAACGCGGCCCGCGGCTCGTCTCAGACTCGCCCACGGAGCGCATCTACCTCGACGACATCTCTGGCGGCGGCTTCACCAACCTCGTCCGCATCCGCAACGGCGAAGTCTGCTACTGGCCCAACCTCGGATATATCCGCTTGGTTAGAAAGCGCAACTAGCAGTTTGTTGGGGGTGTGGCACGGCGAGTGCCAAAGTCCTGTCGGGGGCTGGAGGGGTGAGGTTGTCGAGAGACAGGCAACTCGGCGAGGTGTCGGCTCCGGCGCAAGAAA
>Ga0209777_10006198_pt1 | contig 13532 bp, 10 predicted proteins | sample FrelakmetHBP12HB_FD_187147 | JGI IMG/M metagenome (GOLD analysis project Ga0209777, IMG submission 187147) | Freshwater lake sediment microbial communities from the University of Notre Dame, USA, for methane emissions studies -HBP12 HB (SPAdes)... | ecosystem: Environmental > Aquatic >...
CGGCTGCATGCAGACGTAGTTGGAGAGGAATACCCCGTTATCTTCAACAATGGAAGCACTCCGCGGGAAAACTTCGATATCTTCTGACCAGTTGTGGATCATCGTGAAACTGATCTTTGCGTTCTTTTTTACATAGAACTCTGATATCCCGTAGTGCGCCCCGCCTTTGCCTACATGCGCCCCGCTCGTGCAGCCGGAGATGATATGGAGCTCGGCACCCTCTTCTGCGATGATGATGTTATGGACGTGCTGGATCTGTTCGCGCCCGAGATAAAGGCACGCTTGGATGGGCAGGATGTTGTTTGAGCCCGCATGCGCGATGATCACGTATCCTTTTGGCTCTTTTTGTGCTGCAACATATCGCGTGATCTCGTCTTTTTCCGGAGAGACGACCTTCCAGTTGTAACCCTTGAGCCAGTTGTATTTTTCCATCGCTTTTTTATACGAGAGGACTTCAATTCCCTCCTGTTCGCATTCAGCATGGACGATGTCCTGGTCCATCTGGAGGTAGCTGCCGCACCTGTTCTTCATGGCAAGGTCGATACCCGACTGTGAGAGCCGTTCCTGGTCTTCCTTGGAAAGCGGGGGGATTTTTAGGTTTGGCGGCATTCGAGACACTCCTTGTATCCACGCTGCTTGATATCCTGCAGGATTTCACGGGGGTTACCGTGGCATTTGATCTGGCCGTCACACATGACATGCCCCCGGTCTGTTTCGAGGTAGTCGAGGATGTAACCGGTATGGGTAATCACAAGCCCGCTTTTGATCCTTTTTACAATCCTTTTATCTTTTTCAAGGAGCGAACCGATTGCGGTACCTATCAGCGAGATGTTCTCAAGGTCGACTCCGCTCTCCGGTTCATCGAGCATGAGAAAGTCCGGGTTCTGGATCATCAGCTGGAGCACTTCGCTGCGTTTTATCTCGCCCCCAGAGAAACCCTTGTTGATGTCGCGCTCTAGGAATTTATCCATATGAACAGAAGCCGCGAGCCGGGGAATGTCTTCTTTTTTCGTCCTCGAAATAGCAGTGAGGAGCTTTCCCAGCTTCAGTCCTGATATCGTGGGAGGGCGCTGGAAGAGCATGCCGATCCCCCGTTTTGCACGTTCGTGGGCATGCATCCTCGTCACATCTTCTCCTTTAAAGAGGATCTTTCCCTGGGTGATCGTATAGTTTGAAAAGCCCATGATGGTCATGAGCAGGGTGGTCTTTCCCGACCCGTTGGGCCCCATCAGCACATGAGTCTCCCCCACCCCGATGTGCAGGTTTATGTCGTGCAGCACCTCTTTTTCGCCGACGTTCACATGCAGGTCTTCGATAATCAGCATACAATAATCGTAGAGTGTTTGTCGATTGCTGCATTAAACGCTTTTCACCGTGCCATCCATTGAAATGTGCGATATATCGTCACCATTTTACCAATCCTGTGCAATAGTACAGACTTGAAGATATACAGGACTGGTGCGGTTGTGCGTCCGGAGAAAGTGCAGGATAAGGAAGGAAAGGCGAGGGTCAGGAAGGGCTCACAGCATGCCAAGCAGCCGGTGCCGTCCCATGAACCGGCAGAGATCCGGAGATTTGTAAACCGGATCATCTGCGGGGATGCACAAAAAACACTTGTCCGGATCCCTGACCAGAGTATTGACCTTATCATCACCTCGCCGCCCTACAATTTCGGGCATGCTTATGCCCAGGATCCGCTGGACGATACCTGTGAGTGGAACGAATATTTCGCGAAGCTTCTCGCCGTGTGGCGTGAGTGCAAGCGCGTTCTCAAGCCGGGTGGCAGGATTGCAGTGAATGTCCAACCGCTCTTCTCTGATTATGTACCTACGCACCACATCATCTCCCGCCAGCTTGCCGGCCTCGGATTGCTCTGGAAAGCGGAATTTCTCTGGGAGAAGAACAACTACAACGCAAAGTACACCGCGTGGGGGAGCTGGAAGTCGCCATCGATGCCCTATATCAAGTACACTTGGGAATTTGTGGAGGTCTTTGACAAGGAAACCCACAAAAAATCAGGAAGGAAGGAAGATATTGACATCACTGCTGATGAGTTCAAGGAATGGGTGATCGGGAAATGGTCGTTCCCGCCGGAGATCCGGATGAAGGACTTTGACCATCCCGCAATGTTTCCCGAAGAGATGCCCCGCCGGCTCATGAAACTCTTCTCGTATAAAAATGACATCGTGCTTGATCCCTTTAACGGGGCAGGGACGACCACGCTTGTCGCAGGGAAACTACAGCGCCGGTTCATCGGGATCGATATTTCAAAGCAGTACTGTGATAGAGCCCTTCAACGTCTGCGGGCGGTGCCGGGGGGTAATGGACAATCGACGGATTATCCCCTTCCGACACTCATTACCCTTGACGATATGGATGGCCCGGGTCCATCAGATAGTGCTTAGAGCCCTGCGATGTGATCGTTGACCCAGGTATACGTCCCTTTACGGTCGTACTGGTGATTAAGGATGTAATTGTGCACTTCGGCATTCTGTTTTATTCTCCCAATCAGGGTATTGTACACCGGCACCCGGAGGTTGTATGTTTTGATAGTGCCGCTACTTTTGAGGGACTGCAACTCGTTTTTTAACGACTCTGCCTGAGTGGAGAGATCGGAAAACCGCGTACCTGTGGTGACGTATGTCTCATGCAGAAACCGGGTCTGGTCGCAGGCTCCATATATCTTTGTCCCATTGCCCAGCGGGATCACGATGGGGTCAGAGTTGAGCACTACCCCGCCCGCGAGGCCGTCAGGAGGGACCCCGACAAAGGAGAAGTTGGTTGTCTCGATATAGGCATACCCCGTGTTTTTATAGTCCGTGCCCGGGCATGCGATACCGACTGCCATATGTGCCTCATCGGGAAACGAGAGCAGGGCAATGCGGTACCCCTCGCGCGAGAGGAGACCGGCGAGCAGCAGGCTCTTATCATCGCAATCGCCGGATTTGTCCGTGAATGTTTCGACAGGAAACTTGACCGGGTTTTCTGCAATGGTCTCATAGTGTATCGACTGGACAAAGACCGAGATCAGTTCGACGTATTCGTCATCATCAAGGGCGTTCCTTTGGTGGATCTCTCGGAATCTCGTGATCAGGTCAAAATAAAATTCCTCCTGCTCTGGGTCGTTTGTCATGGACTGGTAGGTCAGGGTGACCCAGTCTCTTCTGGATACATTCCCGTATATCGTCACTTCCTTGTCTGCCGCTTTTGCACCTGCATAGACCGACCCGTTCACCGGCACCGCGAAGGTGATGGTGGATCGTTCAAAGGGGAATGTGTAGGTGGGAGAGGAAAGTGCCGGTGCATTCGTGACAGGGACGATATGGGGGGTGACCACTTTCTCTTGGTGCAACAGTGTCTCGATACACCCGGGAGACCAGGTGACGCACAGCACCAGCAGCACCGCAAGGCAGGCATTTTTATGCCTTATAAAAAATCCCGCGCAACGGGAGGAGTCCCGGTTCATAGAAGATCCCCGATGTTTGCGATCGAGTCGATGACCCAGTCCGGCTTGATAGGTGCGCTCCTGAGCGACTCCTCATTAAATTTCCCCGTCCTGACAAGAACTGCCTTCATGCCAATTGAGCGAGCGCCCGCGATATCGGCGAGGACGTCATCCCCGATCATTAATGCCTGGTCAGGGCAGACGTTCATGTCTTTGAGCGCCATTTCAAAAAACGCCGGTGATGGCTTGCCAACAACCGTTGCAGTGTTTCCGGTGGCAAATTCCAGCGCTGCAACAAACGGCCCTGCAGAAAGCATCAGGCCGTCCGGGGACATCCAGGACCGGTCTTTTTCCAGTGCAATGATCTCTGCACCCGCGTTCACTGCACAAAACGCCGTATTCAGGAGCCGGTACGTCATAGTATCTCCCGCATCTCCGATAACAACGTAATCGGTTGCAGCACCTCCGTTGAGATCGCACGTGTGTTCAAAATCCTTATGGACGTCGCCTGTCGTGACCAGCATGCAACGGTGCTTCCCTGCAGCGTTCATGTAGGCGATCGCCGCAAGGGGAGGGGTGAACAGTGAGGACTCCGGGATGTCAAACCCGAGCCGGGTCAATCGTTCTGCGATCGTTTTCCGGCATGCCCGCGTCGTGTTTGACACACACCGGAACCGGATTTTTTTTTCTTTGAGCAGGTCGATCGCCTCCTGTGCTCCGTCGATCGCCTTGTTTCCGGTATAAAGAACGCCGTCAAGATCGATGAGAAACCCTTTGACATCCATCATGGTGACCACTTCGTAAAGACCGGTTCATTTTTTTATCCTGTCCATCTGCTCCTGCTGTTCTTGTTTGCAGGGTAACAGTATTAGCGTTGCTTCACTTTCACTCCACACGAGCAGGGGTTTATTACACTGGTTCCGGATGGTATTCTGACGATGGTTGCCACAGAAGCCCCTGCCCGCATCGGTGCCCTCTGGCAGCAGCGTATGGAAACGCTGCGGGAGTACGAGGTCATCCGCGACGGGAATATTTTCGGGACAAGTTTTTTGGGCCGGTATGTTTTTTCTTCTGAATATGACAGGGCACGGGAGCACCTCAATGGGCTGATGAAGTCTTACGAGGGTACTCCCTTCAGCAAGGTTTTTGACGGTGAAGAACTGGCCAATGAGGGGGGCGTTTGCTTCTGTCTGAAGAGCCGGCACCCGCTTGGCTGCAGGACAATAGATATCGAAAAGATCAGGTCAGGTTTCCTCGCTGATCTCACGCTGGTTCACGGGATCGGTAAGACAACCCAGCGCCGGTTACATGCACGGGGATACCAGACCCTCTGCGACCTTGCACAGAACCCGAAGTTCCGCGTGCCGGCCCTGCAGGTGATCGAACAGCTCGAGGGGGGCAGCTCTACAGACATTGTAAATCTCGTCGGCAGACGGCACGCACGGTCCCACCCGCTCGCACTCGGGGCTGCCGGGTTCCATGAGCCGGAGGAGTATGTGTTTTTGGATATCGAGACACTGGGCCTCTTTTCCCGCCCGATCATCCTGTTTGGCGTCGGGAAAATTGAGAACGGGCGACTGATTGTATACCAGTACCTGCTGCGCGATATCGATGAAGAGCAGGCAGCGCTGGTTGCGGCACGCGATCATCTTTCCATTGACCGCTCAGCACTTGTGACGTTCAATGGAAAATCCTTTGACCTGCCGTACCTCAGGGACCGGCTTGCCTATTATGGTAGGGGGAGTATTCCCCCGGTCCCGCACTTCGATGTCCTCCACTTCTCTAGGAAGAGGTGGCGCGATAAACTCTCCTCATTCCGCCTTTGCGCGCTTGAAAAAGAGGTGTTTGGCATAGTGCGGGAAAACGATGTCCCCGGGCAGATGGTGCCTGAGTTCTACGAGAAATACCTGCGAACAAAGAACTGCGGCCCGCTCGTCCCGGTTATCGAGCACAACAGACAGGACGTAGTCTCGCTTGCGATGCTCTTCTTCCGGTTGCTTGAGGACTTCCATGGCTGTTGCTGATCTTCTCGGGCTCTTGGAACAGAACCCGGTGTACCGGAAACGGGTTGTGCATACGAGCATCACCGAACCGGAACCACCGCAGTTCGGCACATTGTTCATCCCGCTTCATGAGTCCATCAACGCGTACCTTGAATCTGGCAGACGACGGCTTTACACGCACCAGTGCAGTGCCATCAGCCATATCCGCGATGGAAAAAATGTGATCATCACAACCCCGACAGCAAGTGGCAAGACGCTTGCATTTACTATCCCGGTATTTGAGCGGCTCGCGACAGATCCCAAGGCACGGGCGCTCTATCTGTATCCGACAAAAGCGCTCGCGAACGACCAGCTTGCCACCCTTGAACAGATGGCACACTTCACGGGCATTTCCGCAAAACCGGCGATCTATGACGGAGACACGCCGCAGTCAAAACGGCCGGCAATCCGGGAGAATGCACGGGTCATCATCTCCAACCCCTATGAAATTCACCAGGTGCTCCCGTGGCATTCGAAGTGGAGCGGATTTCTCTCTCATCTCGAGTTCATCGTAGTTGACGAGGCGCACCGGTACCGGGGAGTCTTTGGGTCCCATATTGCATTGTTGCTCCGCCGGTTGCTCCGCCTCTGCCACCATTACCGGTCAGACCCGCAGTTCATTTTTTCAACCGCAACGCTCGCAAACCCGCGGGAATTTGCCGGCCGGTTGACCAGCCGGTCGTTTGAACTCGTGGACCAGGACGGATCTCCCCATGGCAGGAAATACTTTGTCCTCTATAACCCGTTCTATGACGGGATCGGTGAGCGTTCAACCCACGAAGAGACAAAAGACCTGCTGGTCAGTTGTGTGAAAGCCGGTCTCCAGACGCTCTGCTTTACCGGGTCACGGAAGATGGCAGAGCTGATTACGGTGTGGGCACGAGAGGATGCCCGGCTTTTTTCCCCAAAACTCGCTGGTTCGATCGCTGCATACCGGGCCGGCTATCTCCCCGAAGAACGCAGGGCGCTCGAGCGGCAGCTTAAGGAAGGCTCGCTGAAAGGGGTGGTCTCGACCAACGCGCTTGAACTTGGCATCGATATCGGCACACTTGATGCCGTGATCATCTCCGGCTACCCCGGTACGATGATATCGACCCGGCAGCAGTCCGGGCGTGCCGGGAGAAAAGGGGACATTTCACTTGCCATCCTTGTTGCACAGGCAAACCCGCTTGACCAGTATTTCATGAACCACCCCGACCAGTTTTTCGGGCGTCCGCACGAGCATGCGGTTGTGGATACAGAGAACCCCTATATTGTTTCCGGGCATATCCTCTGCGCTGCAGCGGAGATCCCGTTACAGGATGACACAGGCCCGGAATATTTCGGGGATGAATACCTCTCCCTGCGCGCGGAACTTGCGTCACGGAACCTCTTGAAACAGACCTCCCGCGGCTGGGTGTACTCAGGAAGGGGCAGGGTGGCAGATGCGGTGACCCTCGATGGCATCTCTACAGAAACGTTCCGGATTATGTGCAACGGGAGGCTCCTTGAAACTATGGACCGTCCCCATGCATTCCGTGAAGCACATCCAGGTGCGATCATGCTGCACCAGGGGGAGAGTTACATTGTCCGGGAAATGGACCTTGACACACACACGGTCCGCGTCGCCAAAACCGATGTTGACTATTACACGCAGCCGTTAAAAGAGGTCAGCCTTTCGGTCATCGATACACTCGAAACCCGTTCAATCAACAGTGCCGTATGTTCATTTTGTGCAGTGGAAGTGACCGAGCGGTACACCGCGTACAAGATCAAGCGCGGGGATACTATTATCGGTGTGGAACCTCTCTCACTCCCGCCGCTTATCTTCAGAACAAAGGCGTTCCGGATCACCCCTCCTGCCGTTACCGGACACAAGGTTTCAGGAGCAGGTTCCGACCTTGCGGGGGGATTGCACGGCGCGGAACATGCGATTATTGCACTCATGCCCCTGCATGTCATGTGCGACCGGTGGGATATCGGGGGATTGTCGTCACCCATGTACGGTGAGTATGGCGAACCGGCAATCTTTGTGTACGATGCCTATGAAGGCGGAATCGGGCTTGCCGAGAAGGCATATGAAATCCTCCATGAGCTCTTTGCAACAGCGCATCAGCTTGTCCGGGACTGCAGGTGCGAGAAAGGGTGCCCCTCCTGCATCTACTCCCCCAAGTGCGGGAACGACAATGTGCCGCTAGACAAAGAAGCGACTGTACTGATCCTCGAGGATCTCGGCGAAGGCCAAAAGAAAGCGGACTGTGCCGATTCTACTGGTGAACCCGGACGAATTGTTTCCTGACAGCACACGACTCAGTCCACCAGCACAACCCTGTCTTCAGGCTCCGGTTGCCCGTCATCAAAGAGGAACAGGTCATCGATCTTCGCGTGCAGGACGATTGCGATATCATGGGCGAGCCTGAGTGACGGGTTATACTTCCCCTGTTCCAGAAAAACGATCGTCTCCCGCCGGACGCCGACCCTTTTTGCGAGATCATCCTGGGTCATGGAAAAGCGCGTGCGGTATTCTTTTATTCTTGTCTGCACAAACGGGCACTCCCACGCAGTCCAAAACCGAAACCGATACGACACATATCCCGTTGCCTCATTTCACTCACTCGTGTTGTTATCTATTTCTAACATCAAAGGATATTAATGTTATCTATTTCTAACACACATGATCTCAAGGAACCTGCGTCCTCTCGTTTGGGCACTGAGGGGACCAGCAGGACAGCTATGGCCGCTGCTGATAATCTGTGAGTAATTCTTCTGGTACGCAAACGTCCATGACCGGATTCTTGCGTCATAATGGATAAAAAAGGAAAACAGATTAGTCCTGCACGATTGAGCGGACCGAAAGAAAGACCGGCCCCCGCACGTCCACTTTCTTTTTGTTATCGGTAACTGCACGCATCGCGTAATCTTCGATCTTCAAGTTGATATCGCTCGGCAGTTTTGCCATTTTCACCTGCACGGTGGTGGACTTTCCACACCGGGCTGCTTCCTCAATACGGGCGGCAGCGAGTGCTGCAACTGCGCTCAGGTAGCTGATGCCGGTTGCCACACCTTCTGTCCGGACCTGTTTCCACTTCTCTGCATCCGGCACACCAAGAATCGATCCATCGTGTACGAATATTTCGTTAGCGCAGGCAGGACCGCAGAGCTTTGCATTGGACTCCGGCTCCTCTACTGATACTTTTAACGTCCCCCCTCCAAGAGTGCCTTGCCAGACATCAAACGAGCAGGGGCCCGGGGCAGTTGCATTCGCTGTGGCAACCCGGGCAATGGCAGCTGCAAGCAGTTTTCCTTCCGGTGAGATGGGCTCCTCGCGGAGATGGACGGCGCGGGAAATCTCATGATCGGTGACCGGTCGTGGGAAGAACTGCGGGAAGACGAGCTGCCGCACATCGTTTGCATTATACGCGATCATGGCAAGCCGTTCGACCCCGAGCCCGAGGTTCATGACCGGGACACCAATCCCATACTCCGCGAGTGCCGAGGGAGAGTACATGCCAAATGTCGCGACCTCAACCCAGCCGTGCACCGGGTGCCGGGCATACACTTCGGTCTGGGTGTCCGGCATATAGTACTTGGACCGTTTCTCATCGGGCTGGAAACGGAAATCGGTATACCCGAACGAGGAAAGGAGTGCCTCGCTGACAGCTTTACCCTCGTCGTTGGTGATATCCTCCCCCGCAACAATGCATGACGCTGAGTGGTAGGTCATAAGACGGGTCGGGCCTTCGGCCTGCTCGCGCCGGAAACAGCGGTCAACCGAGAAGAGCCGGAGGGGCAGCGGTGTCCGCTCCCAGATGGCGCCAAGGGTCAGGAACCAGCCGCTCGTCATATGGCTGCGCAGGGTGCTGCGCGAGGATTCAGGAGCAAGGGCTTTGAATTCGGGGAAGACTGCATCGAGGATGTGCACCACCAGTGCATCGTCGACACCGAGGACCTTTGCAAGCTCGATCGTGAGCTCATCTCCATCGATCTCGGACTTCTTATACGCATGGAGCGTTTCCCGGAGGTGTTCCTCGGTCTCCTGCGTCATGGGATTATATGGCGCCTCCACCGGGTGCGTTTTGGCCGGGTCGGTATCGCTGTGGGCAAGGGGGCTCCGGTGGCTTTTTACCAGATCATTGATCTCATCCAGTTGTTTACGCGAGATCCCGACATTCGGGCGCGGGAGCCCGCCGAGATAAAAGACCCGGTCGAGCACCGCCATGGCTTCAGGCCCGAACTGCCGGTAGATGTCCTTCTCCTCAACGATCACCGGGTTCTCGGCTTCATCAAAGCCGAGTGCAAGATAGGTTTCGCGCAGCCGGTTGATGGTCGCAAAGACCGGGTGTGCCTGCGCCCGCTTGTAGGCAAGACACGGGTACCTTCCGGCATGGCCGGGGGGGGTGAGCACCGACGGCCCCTCGTGCCATGCCCCTTCGAAATTCTCATGTGCCTTCCTCTTCCAGTCATCAGGATTGAACTTCATATCACTCGCTCCAGGCAGACCACCCTGCTGAGCCGGTTCTCATCTTTTATTTTGTAATCGCATGCTCCCGAGATCTGTTCCGCAAATTTACGGACCCGTTCATGCTCCGGCATATTCTCCCTTTTTAATCGGTTTCTACTGTATCCCAGATACATGTATCCCTTCACCTCAACAAACGATGCCCCTGAGTCCTGCACCAGCCCCGCGTATCGTTCCGGGGCAATGTCATTCAAACCGCTGACGAGGGTTATCCGAACCGCTGACCGCCGTTTTTCCAGCAGGTACAGGCTCTCCTGCACCCGTTCCCAGTAATCTTCGAGCGGGCGGCACGTTTTCATGTACGTTTCGTTATCAGGAGCGTCAAGCGAGACGTACGTCTGGTATGGGTGGCAACGTGCAAGCATACCGGGATTTGTGCCATTGCTCACCAGGAATGTTGTATACCCGCCCTGGTGGAAGAGGTCGATGAGCTCGGGGAGCTGACGGTACAGGGTGGGCTCTCCGGAAAGGGAGATTGCGACATGCTTGGGGTCCAGCGCTTCCTGCCACCGTTCACCGGTCACCGTGTTATCGAGCACTGCGTTATACCCGGCGAGCGCTTTTTTCTGGAGCTTGTGGGTGCCCGCAAAAATTGCCTCTGGAGAGCAGTCCTCCTCTTCAGTCACTTCGTGTTCGAACGAGCGCCAGCAGAAGAGGCAGCGCTGGTTGCAGCGCAGGGTCGGCGTCATCTGGACGCAGCGGTGGCTCGCGATCCCGTAGAACTGGTGCTTGTAGCACATCTCACCGCCGGTAAGTGCCCGTTTGCACCACATGCAGGGCTTGAGTGCTGCAGAAGACGCCGGCGAAAAAAACTGGTAGCCCTGTTTTTTCAGGGCATTACATGGTGCTGATGGCATCGATCCCAAGTGTCTCAAGGGACTCTTTGAGGGTGTTCTGTGCAGCTTTTACGAGGGTAAGCCGCCGGTCCCTGACAGCACCCTCGCTTTTTAACACCGGCTCGATATGATAGAATGAATTGAAGGTGTCGGCAAGTTCGCGGGCGTAGGTTGCAAGGAAGTGAGGGTGGAGCTCGGTGACCACCTTTCCGATCACAATGGGGAACTTTGCGATCTGCCGGGCAAGCGCGATCTCATATTCTGTCTCCAGCTCGCAGCATTCGGTAAATGTTCCTGCCTTCTCGAGAATACTGCAGGCACGGGCATGGGCGTACTGGATGTAAGGGCCGCTCTGGCGCTCGAAGTTGAGCGCCTCATTCCAGTCAAACACCGTGCTCTTTTCCGGAGAAACCTTTGCAATATCGTACCGTATCGCTGCGAGCGCAACTGAGGATGCAATCGTTGTTCTGGTGCTCTCTTCCAGTTCCGGCCTTCGCATGGTCACTTCATGAAAAGCGCGTTTGGTCACCTCGGTGATCAGGTCGTCTGCAGAGACAAACTTTCCTGCCCGGGTACTCATCGAACCCTCCGGGAGCGAGACAAACTCGAAGTGGACGATCTCGGGGGATTTCTCTCCCAGAAGTTTAAGCGTGCACTGGAGCTGCGCTCCGATCAGCTTGTGATCAGCGCCCAGCACATCGATGATCCGGTCGAAGTTGGCCGCTTTCCATGCATGATACGCGAGGTCGCGGGCGGCGTATACTGACGTGCCGTCAGTCCGCCGGATCACATATTTGTTCTCAAACCCGAATTCTGAGAGGTCGAGTGCCAGCGTCCCCTCCTCCTTTACCTGCGGGAGTTTTTTGATCCGGGAAATAACCCGTTTTGTATCCCCGTTCCGGATGAAATCGCTCTCCCAGACAAACCGGTTGTGGGCGACATTGAGGTTTTTTAACGTGACCGCAAATCCGTCCAGGCAGCGGGACACTTCTTTCCTGAACTTTTTGACTGTAGCAGGATCACCCTCTTCAACGAGCTGCATCAGTGTGTCGACCTGCCCGGTGATGGTTGCGTCTTTCCCGATCTCCCGGTTTGCAGCAATGTAGATACGGGCGATGTGGGCGTCCTCTTTTTCCCCTTCAGCCTGTGCGCTGTCCAGGTGGTCGAATCCCCAAATCACAATTGCGATCTGGCGCCCCATGTCGTTGACATAGTACTGCACCTCGAGCCGGTATCCCGCCTTCCGGAATGCGCGTGCGAGCGTGTCGCCGATGATCGAGTTCCTGATATGGCCGACATGAAGGGGACCGTTCGGGTTTGCGCTCGTGTGCTCGAGAACAACCCGTATCATTTTCTTCAAAGAAGAGCCGTAGCCGGGTTTTGTCGCATTGCTCAGGGCATTGGCAAGATATGAATCATCAAAATAAAAGTTCAGGTACGGTCCGGCTGCCTTCACCGTCGCAAATGCGGTCTCGCTGATTGCCCGGGAATAATTACGTACGAACTCCTGTGCCCATGTTGCCGGGGGGATTTTCTTTTCTTTTGCGACGATAAATGCCTGCGTTGATGAAAGGTCGGCATGCTCGCCACCGTCAACGAGCTGGATCTCCCTGCTCCCCGAAGACTCCTGAAGTACCTTAAAAATCGCGTCATAACGTTTTTTAAAATCGCTGGGCTCGTCCTCCATCACAACCCCGTCCTGTACCTGAGGATCGCGGCAATCCCGCCGAAGGCAGAGAAGAGGATCGATCCTTCCTCAAAATCATCGGAAATAATCTCCACTTTTGCACTGCTCTGGTCGGCGAGTTTGGTCAGTTCGTCAACAATGTCTGTCTCCTCCTCGAGCGCGAGTGGCGCAGTGCACTTCGGGCAGGTGCCGAGCGCAACGTCTTTGACCGTTTTCCCCGGTTCCATGCTGACGGTCCGTTCATCAGTATGCCCGCAGGACTGGCATTTGACCTTAAGCCGGGATTTGCGCAGGTTTCCGGACAGGAGCAGGGTATCGATGGCCCCGACCCCGAGGTTTTTCCGTATGCTCTCCTCACCGTACGCTGCAAGCCCCCCGTCTTTTACCAGCTCCTTGAGGAACTTGTCCACGAACGCCTTCTCCTTGATGACGGTCATGCCCTTGAGCGCGTCTTTTGCCGAATCCACGAGTTCCGATAACCCGTCCTCGTTGGTATAGGCAACATCGAACAGGCCGACGATCCGTTTCTGGATCTCATGGTGCAGGAAACTGCCTGCCTCAAACTCTTCCTTCGTGGGGCTGGGCCCGCCAATAAGTACCCCCTTGAAGCGTTCAAAGAAATCCTTCTCGGCAAGGAAGATGGCACTTGACCGTTCCCCGACTTTTGTATAGAACTCGTGGATGGCGATCTCGCGGAGCCGCCCGAACCGGGCAGCCGACTGGCCGCCTTTGCGCTGCTTGCCGGGAACCGTAGAGGTTGCGCCTCCCATCGGCTCGATCCGGTTGCCGCGCAAAAACCCCCAGTAGGATTCCCGCCGGTCGAGCACGAGCAGGCCGTAGACGAATTTCTCCTCCAGCATCTGTCTGAGCGGTTCGAGCTCGAACTTCGAGCTGCACCGGTACATGGAGAGGTTGAGAGGTTCCGGAGGTTCGATGATCGTGCACTGGAGGTCAGTCCGGTCGCCGTAGAGCTGGACCGTGCCGCAGAAAACAGCCATGCCATGTTCCGGGGGCCTTTTGTAAT
>Ga0209777_10006199_pt1 | contig 13529 bp, 16 predicted proteins | sample FrelakmetHBP12HB_FD_187147 | JGI IMG/M metagenome (GOLD analysis project Ga0209777, IMG submission 187147) | Freshwater lake sediment microbial communities from the University of Notre Dame, USA, for methane emissions studies -HBP12 HB (SPAdes)... | ecosystem: Environmental > Aquatic >...
GCCTGGAGAACGGGCGTTTACGAACGCCCCATCAGGTGTTCTTTGATAAAATGAGAGAAAAGGAGAAAAACCTGAGGTGAGATGATAGTTTTGAAAAATCAGGAGAAAGTTAATTCAGGAAACCACATTCGTTATTTTTAAAAATACACCGGATGGAAGCATAAGATACAACATAGCCAGCAGCGTCATCGTCATATGATGATGCCAACTAGACCAAATCCTGTACGGATAATAATAACTTTATTCTAGCATACCATCCACTATACACAAATACAGTGTCTCCATCACTGACGTTATCAATCATGTCCTGAATCCTTATTTCGTTACCACGTCCACTCCTAATTTCTACTACTACAACAGCTCTTAAAGCTATAGAATATAGTCCACTAAATATCTTATTTTTACTCTCACAAATATAATATCTTTTAAACACTTGAATTTTTCTAAGCATAGTTATCGAGAGAATCGCCGTCCAGCCATCATTGCAACGAGGCTTCGCGCTAAAATAGCAAAAAAAGGATAAACACCCCATCGAAGACCTCGGATTATTCTTTTTATAGTAAATGACATCTCATAAAACTCGTTATATATTCTACGAACACCTTCCTCGAGTTCCTCTGGAGTCATGTGATTCGGTATAAAAACAGCATGTCCCATGTCATAATATTTCCAATCTTTCGTCAGGATTCTCTTCTCGTCATCAAGTTTTTTAAACAAAGGTGTTTCAGGGAACGGAGTAAGAATGGAGAAATCAGCAATATCGATTTGGAGTTCTTTTATTACTTTTAGTGTTTTTTCAAAGACATCAGGTGTATCGATGTCAAATCCGAACATGAATTCCCCGATAACCACCATATGATGATCATGGATATTATGAATCGCTTGTCGATATTCTTTAACCATATTTGTTGTTTTTCCAATAGCATCGAGAGTGTTTTGAGAGATTGATTCAAACCCAACAAGCCAAGCGGTACACCCTGCTTCTTTTGAGAGTCGAACGAGTTCTATATCATGGGCTAAGACATCGACGTTTCCATTACAGAAGAACTTTTTATGCAATCCTATCATTTTGTTAAAAAGGGATTTGGTATACGTTGGATTTATGGTAAGAGAATTATCATAGAACATAATGATCTTTTGTGGTATGGATCGTATCTCATCTATTACTTCGTCAATTGGCCGAGAAAAATATTGTGCCCCTCCTGGAATATTCGTCTCAGGACAGAATTCACACATATATGGGCATCCCCGTGTTGCTTCAACGGCACCGGTCATCATAAAACCAGGTATCGCAACTTTTGTTGGTGGGATCGTCACAGATGTATCGAATTTTTTTGGTCCATAAATTGATTTTAAAGTATCATTTTCAAAATCATTCAGAAGCTCAAGCCAACAGGTTTCATTTTTTCCTATTAACACACTATCTGAATGGTTTTTCGCTTCTTTGGGAAAAATAGAGGGATACCAACCACTGAGTACAACCGGAATATTTTTTTGTTGAAAAGTATCAGCTATTTCAAAGGCTCGCGTAGCACTTGAAAAATTAAAGTGTATGAGAACGATGTCGTAATTTTCAGTAAAATTGATAGTGGAATATCTTTCATTGACGATTGTTACCGAATGTTCTTTGGGTGTAATAGCTGCTAACTGACGCGCATATAACGAAGGAAGGATCGAAAACGTATTTAATAAAAGTGTTTCATAAAACCTGAGTTTTTTGCCTCCAAGCCAAAAATTTTCTATCATCAATATGTTCATTATTCTGTTGGAAAATAAGGAACGTATATATATAAGTAATCTTAATTGTTCCTAAAAATTGAGGGACTATGACGTCATTCTACAATCCGATTTTCTTATCAAAGGTTCTACAAAATTATGTGTTTAACATCGAAAGACTCAGAAAATTTACCGATGAAGAATTGATGAAATATCAAAATAAAAATTTTACAAAAATGGTAAAATTTTCGTATACTGTCCCTCTCTATCACCATCAGTACAAAAAAGCAGGGATTCATCCGGACGATATCAAAAGCATTGAAGATATTCAAAAGCTTCCAACAGTCTCTAAATATGATTTTAAAGAGTATTACCCAGACGGATTAGTGTCATCAAAAATTAACAAAAGTAAATTAATTGAAGTGACCACATCGGGAACGACTGGAAAATCACTTTCTATTTATGTCGATATGCTCGATATTATTATCGGTTTTTTTGGTTATATCAGATCCTTACGAGAACATAATATTAATTGGAGGAAAGATAAACTCACCATTATTGGTGATTTTGCACCACATACTGCCGAAACAGGATATGTGCTTAAAGGAATACAATCTCAATTTGGTTCAAATCTTTTTTTGAAAAATATACAGTGGTTAAACACTAATGATCCGCCTGAAAAAGTAATTGAAAAAATCAATACATTCAAACCTGATTTTTTAGGTGGATACACAGGCATGCTTGGACATTTAGCCCTTCTGAAAGAAAAGGGATTTGGTAAAGATATTTCTCCAAGGATTATTGCCTCGACAGGGAGTCCACTCAGTACACCTCTGAAGGAATTGATTGAAAAGAACTTCAACGCCCATGTTTTTGAATCGTATGGCTCAACAGAATCTGGTCCAATTGCATTTCAATGCAGATATGGAACATATCATATAATGTCTGATTATGTATATCTTGAATTTTTAAAAAATGGAAACGCTGCTGAATCAAAGGAAGCAGGAAAGTTGGTTGTAACAAAACTTTTTGGCTATGGTACCCCAATTATCAGGTATGACGCCATTAATGATATTGTTGCCCCACTGTATGAAAAATGTAACTGTGGGTTATCAGGTGGTTTGATCGACAGAATTTATGGGAGAGAAGATGTATCTCTATATTCACTTGATGGGAAAATAATATTACCCGCTTCGTTTGGGGAGATTTTTAGTAAAATCTTGTATGAGTTAAAAACAAACAAGTTACAAGATGTGAGAGTCATCCAGAACAGTCTCACAACAATTGAAATTAATGTGGTAATTGATGAAAAACTAAGAAACGAAGGTCCATCTGTTGATGAAATATTTTCTGTTTTAAAAACAGGATTCAAAGAAAAACTTGGATCTGAGGTTGAAATACAGTTAAAAGAAGTCGAAAAAATTGATAAAGAACACCCTCGTATTATTTCAAAGGTTGATAGAAGTAAATTACAAATTACTGGATATGCCTAACGAGTGACCAAAAGTTATATAAAATAGTTATGGTTAAAAATTAACTACTGTTAAGAAAAAGGGGTTATATTATGAAAGTAAGTCTCTGTGTAGGTGACGTGTGTGTCCCGAATAAATGCCCTGTTGTTGATATACAAAAGGACAAAGTAATCATTGGTGAAAAAAAGAACGTGTGTACGTTAACACGAACACAATTCGAGATACTCAAACAGAAAATAAAAAACGATGAGATCTAAAGAAACAATTGTTTTCCCCCCCGTTCTTTTTCATTTTTTTGTTTAGTGTGGACGATACCCTGCTTTATTCTGCTGGTACATCTCGATACTTTCTATTAAAATTTCTCGGAGAAGGGAGGCCCTGTCAGCATCGGTCGGAACATTCAATGTCCCATAGAGCGTGGTATAATACGGTTTCACGATCCCATGATCATACCCCAGTGTCACAATGGTAAACATCGGTAACCCTTTAATTTCGTCTTTGTCATACAGAGGGAACGAATTTTCTAATACATCGGTGGTATGATCAAGATTTATGGAAATAAACGTGATATTCGCATGGTTAAAAGCAACAGTAGTTGAAAACATATCTTGTTTCCCAAACTCAATATTGAACAGTTGTTTGATAATAGGATACATCACCTCACAGCCAGCGCAGACATCTTCACTATAATCTAAAAAAATAGGGCCTTTGGTTAAATTCTCAGTCACGAAATATGGGTGTGGAGCATTATTTTCCGTCTTAAAAGTAAACTCTCGGATCGTTTTCGGCTCAAGTTTGATACAACTCAGACAGAGGACCTCTACGATACGTTTCTGTGTTTCTTCATAGGCATGCGCAGCAAAAAGCATTCCTATGAATACACCAGAGACGAGAAGTACTGCAGTGATCTGAAGGATAAAACTCTTCTTCATATTACGTCCTCGCAAAACGTATTAATTTCTCTGGGCATATCGTGACACATTTACCACAGAGGATGCATTCCGGGTCTCGATGCATGGCGGGGACGTCAATTCCCATGGGACAACTGTATGAACAGACGTTACAATGAAGACATCCTTCAGTATTAACCTCCATGTGGAGCATGCTTACTTTATTAAAGGGACTAAGGAGTGCACCAACCGGGCAGAAATATCGACACCATCCACGTTCAATACTAAAGATAAGGACCATAAAAAGAATGAAAATAACCAGCGCAGCGGGGAAGAAATAATTTGGCACAAACTTCCCCGGGTTCAATATCAAAATCGGGAATGTTCCTACCAGCATCCCAACGGGACAGATATCGGTGAAGATAAACCCAATAAGAAGTGAGGTGAGGAAGACGAACCCTATCAGCATCATGTACTTTATGTACCGGAGATATTTCTCTCCACGATATTTCCCAATTTTCTGTGCAATGAGGTGTTTTTTTACTTTTCGTGCGACACGACCTGTTCCTCGTTGTAATAATCCAATAGGACATGCCCAACCGCAGATAGCCCGCCCTGTGGTAATCCCAAAAAACCCGATGATAAGGAGAGGATACACTAAAAATCTCCATTCAAAATTCTGTCTGTAAACACTACTCTCCAATGCTCGTAATGGGCAAGCAGAAGTCGCAGCAGGACATGCTTGACAATAGAAAAACGGGTAACAAAATCCGGTTTTAAAACCAACAGCTCCGAGATTTGCAGTAAAAAAAAGAATAATTTGAAAATATAGACGTTTCAGCTGAAACTTCATCGGAATCTCTTTTTACCTAAGATGAGAGTTAGGAGACCGACCGCAATCATAGAGATAATAAACTCAAATCCTGGTGACTTTTGATTATTTCCATTCCCATTCGTCCCGTTATGATTATTGTCTCCTGATGCTGGTGAAAGAGTAACGTTAACGTATTCTGTTTTTGTCCATTTCCCCGCACTGTTAATCTCAAAATAGTAGGTCATATAGGTCGCTTTATCATAACTAAGAGTGATAGTCGTTTGATAGGTTCCATCTGATATTTTTGTCATAGTAGTATTTTTTATTAACTTACAAATATTCAGGTCGCACTCTTTATAGATTAAACTAACTGCGATAATATCCTCCCCAGTAACCTCAGTGGTAAATGTAACATTTGATAGCACTGTTGGATTCGATGGAGAAATGTTGACATTTCTAACTGAGGGTTCTGCCGCGTTTACTTGTGTAAGGGTTGCTGCTAAAATGCTCATTACTACTATACACAATAGCACTTTTGTTAGGTTCTTCATATAATCTATATTTCCCTGATGTTATTTTTATATTTTTTCAAGCACTGCATTAAGTTTTGATGCAAGCATTTGGTAATCTTCATAACCCACGTGGGAGTAATAAATATTCCCCTTTTTATCAAAGATGTAGAGAGTAGGCACTCCCGCTGAAGCGTAGGTGTTTTCAATGGTTCCATGCACATCATCCAAACCAAACGTCCAGTCTAACGTCATGTTATCCTGGTTTTTGAAAGCATCGATAGTGTCATGAAGCATGGATGCGGTTTCTCCACTTGATATCCAGACATCTATCGAAAGGATAGTAACATCATTTTTTGAATAATTTTCTGATATCTTTTTCAACTCAGACATTTCACGCATACATGGTTGACAGTTCACCGCCATACAATCAAGCACAATAACCTTTCCGTAAAAATCACTGAGATGTTTCATCTCACCATCTAGAGTTGTAAACGAAAAATCATCAGCAGCATTACTTTTTTTTTCTGTACAGCCCACAAACATGGTGAGAAAAACAAATAAAAAAACAAGGAAAAGGAACAGCGGTTTTTTTATTTCTGAAATCATCATCACCAAACAAGTATTTATTGGTACGGTTTCAATTTCTGTATGAGCATTTCTCTTGGCATTGCACCAACGAACCGATCAACTAAAACCCCGTTTTTAAACACCAGCAACGTCGGTATACTCATGATTTTATGCTTCATCGAAGTCTGCGGGTTTTCATCGACGTTCAGCTTCCCAAACACGATTTTTCCTTTCATTTCTCGTGCAAGCTCCTCGATGACCGGTCCAATCATTCGGCAGGGGCCGCACCAGGGTGCCCAGCAATCAATCACAATCGTCGGATATTTCTTCATTGTCTCATCTATATCAGCATCAAGAAGCTGAATTGGGGTGTCTGGCCATTTTTTTTCCATGGTTTTTCCTCTATTCATATATTGTTTCTTTAGTTGCTCAAGTTTTTTCTTTTTTATTACCTCAAGATCATCCATTTATCCTCGAATAGTGGTATCTCCCTAATTAATATTCTGTTAAAAAAAGGGAGAAAAAACATATTACTTGAGTGTGTCTTGGAACCACTTTCGTATTCTCAGATATCCGATTTTTTTTTCTCCATCAAGCCAGAGGATCGGTGCGGTTTTTTGAAGATCCTCAAACACGTTGTGGGATTTCGCCAGAGTAAAATCCTCCTCACGCCACTGGTCTAGATCATGGGGAAACGTTACGATTTCAACATCGTTTCTTCCTATGAGTAGCTCTTTTGTTTCCTGACATTTGACGCAATGTTCTAAAGAGAACAAGATGGGTTTCATAATACGGACACCTCACTAACGATTCGACATTCTCCCATTATTGTTGAAATGCTACATGACTGAGCTTGTTTTATAGTTTACTCAACAAGAGAATTGTGAGTGACAAAACTATTTCAACTCTTTTCTTTATTCTCCCCTAGAAAACCTATGATTGAAAATCATAAAATTGTCAGAGATCCGATTCATGGTGACATTAAAATCACCGGAATACTGGTGGATTTACTCAAAACTCCTGAGGTACAACGTCTGCATAACATTAAACAACTCGGATTCGCCCACCTGGTGTTCCCTGGAGCACATCACACCCGATTTGAGCATTCCCTTGGCAGCTCTATGATCGCGTCTCAGATCGCAGACATCCTTGCTCTGAACGACAAGGAAAAGAAATTGATCACCTGTGCTGCTCAGTTACATGATATTGGTCATGGCCCATTCTCACACACGTTAGAATCGATTCTTTTGGAGAGATTTGGCGTAAATCATGTCGATCTCACAGAGAAACTGATTCTTGGGACCTATGATATCCTAGATGTAAAAGAACAACAGTTTATTTCAGCACCTAAAGTACATGAAATCCTTAATAAGTATCAAGTAAATGAAAAAGACATTGTGAATATCATCCGAGGGAAACTATCAAAAAAATCATACCTCAGTCAACTCTTGAATAGCACGATCGATGTTGATCAATTAGATTACCTCATGCGTGATGCATACTACACGGGTGTGGCGTACGGTATGATTGACCTTCAGCGACTCTTGCAGACGATCATAATTCATAAAGGGAATTTGATGATGATGCGTAAAGGTGTCAACGTCGTAGAAAACATTCTTATGGCGCGTGCATTAATGTATTCGTCTGTATATTTTCATAAAACCGTGCGTATCCCAGAACTAATGTTATCAAAGGCGCTGGAGGAAATACCAGATGCGGAGCCATTTGAGTTTTTCCGGATGACTGATGCTGAGATCCTGACCTCACTGAAGACAATGGGTCGGTTTCAACAGGAAATTATCACGCGCCTGAAATATCGTGATCTCTTCAAACAGGCATACGCGGTCTCTTTGCAGGATTTAGATAAGCAAGGAATTAATGTCGTGAAGCGACTTGAAGATGTGTCAATAAGACGGCAGAAAGAAAACGAATTGGAGGATGTGTTCCACATCCCAAAAGGTCATATCATCATCGATGTCCCGCGTCCTGAGTTGCTACGAGCCGAACCACGAATTAACAAAACCGATATCCAGGTTATAGATAGAAAAGAGATAAAGACTTTGGATGATTTTACACCTGTCGCCAAAGCGATACGTTCGCGTATCGCTCCTGATTGGGCAATCATGCTTATTACCGATGAAAAATATCGAAAGACTGTCGCCAAAAAATCAGAGAAGATCTTGTTTTCTTAGAGAATAAGGAGAGAATGGGGAAGTTTGAAGGTGGTGAGGAGAGAAAAAAAAAAAATTTGCCTCCCCCATTCTTGGAGTAGATAAGAAGAGACAGTATATAAAATTTTTTATAAATTAATATTTATTCTATAAATACCTTCCGATAAACTCCTTTTTTTCTTAGAGAATGTATCAAAAAAATTTGTTGATTTATAAGGTCTTTTTAATAAAATTAATACACATGCCAATCGTTAAATGAACTGCATCGGGTGAGGAAATATAGTACCCAGCGAACATGTTTGCGAACAACAATCGTTCGTCGTCTGCAAACCCAAGGAGATCTGCAAATATGTTTGCTGCGTTCCAAGCATCACCTGCACCGGTGGATTGGTACACTGTTGAGATAGACAGGGTAGGTACAACAATAAAGGTGTTACGGATCGAACCAGAAAACAGAGATGTATGTAAATCAATACGTGCTGGTATCTTCTTTTTCAATGATAACGCAGCAGAAATCATTTCCTCTTGTGTTTTATTGAAGATGTTACTGTAATATCGTAGTTCATTTTCATTAAGTCCAAAGATATCCAACTGAGGATTCGTCAGCACCTTATTTGTCAGCTCAGGGATATCATGTAATCGAGGGGAGGGATCTCCAGAGTCAAAGAAAGTTCTCACCCCATGTTTCTTTGCAATCTCAAAGACCTTACAAGCAAGATCGGTGCCGGAGCGATTTAGGTTCCAGTTTGTAACCCCGACAAGATCCGCGGATGTTATCAACTCGCGATCATGATCATTCAGTAGTTCAAAGGTGAAGGTAGCAACTGAACCTGGATCCCCGATCATTACGTTTGCATGATGCTCCTCAAACTCAAGTGCCGTAGTGATTGCAAGGTTTCCATCAGTTTTTACACCAGAAAGGTCTACCCCGCTGTTTCCTAAAAAATACTGTAAAAGATGCATGCCTAATGGATCGGTACGACAGATCAAATGAGCACTGATACCAAGTCGTGCGAGCGCGAGAGCGGTATTTGCAGCGTTCCCCCCCTGAGTAATCCGCTGTGCAATCCCAGGGAGGTTTCCGCCTCCTTGTGCTGCAACAGTTTTTACAACTTTACATGTCTTTTCGACCGCATCTAAGGATACGAAATGATCGACAAAGAAATCAGGGAGCATCACCACATGGAACGTCGGAAGTTCCGTTCTCTCAAGACCTTGTAGTGTCTGTAGTAATCGTTTCTGAAGGGAAGACTCCATTCACACACCACCAACAGTATCATACACCCTCTATTTTAGCTTAAACGCTTTCCTTTTTTTATATTTTCAACCTAAAAACAATAAAAAACCGGTCAATAAAGGAAAACTATATATATGATGTCTGTACAGATATAGTGTGAAAAAATTTAGAAAATCAATAATGGGAAGTGATTATAAAAGGGCATGAAAAAGGAAAGGAAAGAATTTTTATGACAATTATAACACTAGACGATCTATCAAAAGCCATTGCACACCGTGTCGGTATCGACATCGAGGAAGCACGGCGTGACGCAGGCTTCGTCATGGATATTTTTGGATTTGACGACCGCGTCATCGACAACGTGCTTGATCCTGAGGATCGACAGCTGTTCTACATCCTTGAAGAGGAAGGCATGCTGACGACCGAACGGGAAGAAACCACGTTGTACGACGGTCGAGAATGGCGTACCCATTACTGGCGTCTGAAAAAAGACACGATTTCCCGATACTCCAAAGAGATTGGCTCCGAACGCAGCGCGCTCATTCTCGATAAGAAACAGCCAAAGAATATCTCTGATGATGATATCTACAACACCATCGATGACGAGATGTGGGTGACAACCCGAAAAACAGGGTAAACACCATCTTTTTTATTTTTTTTACCAATAAATTTCTTTTTTTGATAAACTTAATAAGATACTTCGAGTTGTGGATTTCCTTATATTATAGTTACTTTAATGGGTGAGTGTATGGCAAAACGAAAAAGTATCATAAGCTCAGAATCTGTTACCGAAGGACATCCTGATAAAATGTGTGACTTGATATCCGATGCAGTGGTTGATGAAGCACTCCGACAAGATAAAAACTCCCGAGTAGCTGTTGAGACCGCGACAAAGAACGGAGGCGTCATGGTTTTTGGTGAAATGACCACTGATGCCTATATCGACATCCCGCATGTAGTCCGAGACACCATTAAAGGAATCGGGTACACCAAATCAGAATATGGCATAGAATGGGAAACATGTTCAGTTTGGGTTCAGATTACAGAACAGAGTCCCGATATCTCTCAAGGCATCACTGCAGGAAAAGGCCTGCATAATAAAGAACAAGGCGCAGGCGATCAAGGCATGATGTACGGATATGCTTGCAACGAAACCAAGGAATTCATGCCACTGCCGATTCTTCTGGCACATAAACTCACCAAACGATTATCGGAGATTAGAAAAAGCAACCGAATTTCGTACCTACGACCGGATGGTAAATCACAGGTCTCCATTGAATACGATGAAAAAGGTAAACCCATTCGAGCCCATACGATTGTTGTATCGACTCAGCACGATGGTGGCGTCTCCCACGAGCGGATACGAAAAGATGTGATTGAAACCGTGATTAACCCTATCTGTAAAGACTGGATAGATAAAAATACCATTTATCTTGTCAACCCCACAGGAGTATTTATTCGTGGTGGCCCGTATGCAGATGCCGGTTTGACCGGAAGAAAGATTATTGTTGATACCTATGGGGGCATCGGCAGGCATGGGGGCGGCGCATTTTCCGGTAAAGATCCGACCAAGGTCGATCGTAGTGCTGCCTATGTAACAAGGTACATCGCAAAAAACATTGTCGCCTCAGGAATCGCAGAGAAATGTGAAATCCAATTTGCCTATGCAATTGGAGTAGCAGAACCGGTTTCCATTAATATCGATTGTTTTGGAACAAATAAGATATCCCTTGATACTATCGAGGCGCTCATTCGAGAATTTTTCCCCATAAAACCCGCTGATATTATCGATCAGCTTGACTTGCGCCGACCAATCTTTAAAAATACCGCTGCCTACGGTCACTTTGGACGGGAAGACCCCGATTTCACCTGGGAGAAACTCGATAAGGTAACACTTTTAAAAAACGAAGCAAAGATCTAAGCGCTCTCAATTTTTTCTTTTTTTTATTTACTAAAAGTAGGGTGCATAAGAAATATTCTGAAAACAATAAATGGTTTTACAAGGTGGTTATCATATAACAATTATGAATCAGTGACGTCCACCCTATATAATACATGGTGTTTTGGGCATTCTATTTTTTCATACGCTTTTTTAACGGTGTAGATTTTTCCATTTTGAAGTGCTGTAATGGTACAAATCTCAAAAGAGTCGCATCCGATGTTTTTGCATTCTTTTTTTTCCACTGTTGTCGTTGCTCCCTCTGTGAGTTCTTTTGTAATCGCAACAGTTAGGGGGAGTTCTTCGACTTCGACTACGACAACTTTTCCTTCATGGATGCTGCACTCATGGTATTTATCACGCAGTTTTGTAATCCGATATTTCCGTCCTGGTTTCAGATTAAAACACACGGTTTTCAGTTGACAGTTTCTACATTCACTATTAGAACCAAGGTAGGTGAATTCTTCCCCTTCGACGGCGAGTTGTTCGCCAATAAGTGTAACAAGAACCATTATATCACTCCAGTTATCTTTGCGAGTTTTTTTGCGGCATCCTCGGTTAATCCTAATTCACCAAGAATCGTATATCGATCAGGGCGTATCTTCTGCGCATCCATGAGCGCCTTGATAATTTTTTTCTTGGGGATGTCCAATTCTTTCGCAGTGGTCGGAGCACCAATCATTTTTAATGCATCACGGATTTGTTGCCAGTCGCCTCCATGCAGGTACATCATCATAATTGAACCTACTCCGCATTGTTCTCCATGTAAAGCTTTTCCTGGTGCGGTGGAATCAAGCATATGCGAAAACATATGTTCAGCACCGGACGCGGGGCGCGTGTTTCCAGCGACGCTCATGGCTACCCCTGAGACAACCATGCATTTTATAGCTTGCCAGACTGCTTCTTCGAGTCCTGTGCGGATATCTGCTGCTTTGTTAAGTAACAGTTGAGATGATGTGGTTGACAGTGATGCAGCAAAGGTACTGAATTCTTCGTCTTTTAATCGATGAGCAAGCTCCCAGTCTTTGACTGCGGTAAGATTTGATATCACATCAGCGCACCCTGAAGCGAGCATGCGATAGGGTGCTTTCATGATGACTGCGGTATCGGCAAGGACTGCCATGGGGGATACCGCTGATTTTGAGATGGAGCCTTTCTTGTCTTTCAATGAAGCACGTGGTGACGCCATGCCATCATGGGAGGCTGAAGTTGGGACGCTTACAAAATTCATTGAAAGTTCATAGGTTGCACATTTCGTGACATCGATGACGGAGCCGCCCCCGACACCAAGTAAGAAATCGGAGTTGGTCTTCTTTGCTTCTTTTATAACAGTGTTGACTTCTCGGATCGTGGGCCATGCGGGGAAAACATTTCGTTTAATTAACGGTAAAGAGAGGACAACCTTGTTGACCTCGTACCCAGCACCAGAAAGGATCTTTTCAATTCGATCACCAGATATTTTTTTTGTGATCTTATCGCAGACTAGCAGCACGTTGTTACTTGGTGCGAGGTGATTGCAAATTCCTTTAATCTGATCTGTCGTGTTATGACCGACAATGACTTCCCTAGGGAAAATCATTGTTTTAAATTTAGTAAATCGCTCCATGGTAAACTCAGGGGAGTAAACTGCAGGTTTATTATATTATTCTTTTGTCGAAGAACAGATTTATTGTTTCCTGTATAACAGTCTCTTTATCTGTAGCCCCTTCGAGATATTTCTATCTGGAAAAAACATTATATTTGATATTTAATTATCCATTTAAGCTAAATAAATACAATTTTATCTGTACAAAGGATATTCTTAAGAAATGAGATAGAAATCCACGATATCTATTGATGAGATGTTGTGGTCATTTGTTGCTTTCACTTTGAGTGTGTGGAGCCCTTGGGTCGCTTGGAGTTGCCAGCTGAAGGGCGCTTCTGTGTCAACGAATTGCGACATATCGTCAATGAAAAATTCCACTGAATTGGTGTTTTCAGCTGTCACTTGTACAGTGAGTGGTCCAAGAATTCGTGCAGCTGCTTTCTGTATGGGGAGTTTTTTGAAAAGTGTTGGGATTTCTCTGCCAAAGAGATACGTATGATAATAGAGCGGTATTTGGGTATGCACTTTCGGGACATCTGGTTGGAGGTTTCCATAGACTCCTTCGAGGTACATGACACCGGTGCCTTTGCCGTTCCATTCTGCGATCATGTTTGCATCGTAGGACA
>Ga0209777_10006200_pt1 | contig 13528 bp, 14 predicted proteins | sample FrelakmetHBP12HB_FD_187147 | JGI IMG/M metagenome (GOLD analysis project Ga0209777, IMG submission 187147) | Freshwater lake sediment microbial communities from the University of Notre Dame, USA, for methane emissions studies -HBP12 HB (SPAdes)... | ecosystem: Environmental > Aquatic >...
CGGAAGGAGAAGAGTTGGAAAATATGTTGTAAGTTATTGAATTATCTTGCTTTACAGCTTGATTATTCGATGACTCACTTCCTCCACGGGCACAAGGCCCGTGGTTTCTGCTCGTAATAATCATGAAACTTATAGGGTCGTACAAGGAACACACGCGGTAGCAGAATACTCCCTTCGGGGTGACCCATAGATATACCGGGAATGGGACAATCATACACTCGTATTTTTGTCAGTAAAAGATGAATGGGCTCTGAAGAGATGGATGGATAAGCTACAGGATTTAGAAAAATCTTTCGTTCAGTTCCATGAGCCGGACATTGGAGGAAGTCTAACGGCTATAGCCTGCATTGATACAGGGGAGATATTTAAAAGTTTACAATTGGCTTGAAATCTCGTATCATAGAGTACGTGCCCATGGGGTAGTGGTTGCCCGAGAGCCTCTAAAGCTTTTTAGGCCGGTTCAATTCCGGCTGGGCACTTTTTAAAAGTATTTTTATGCCGTTAGAAGAGATAAACGCTCGTGGTCGGTGCACCGATACACGGTAAGGTGATACCTTGTCTACGGACAAGTCGAACTAACGGCATAAAAAAATATCTGTTGACAGGAATAAAAAGTCTTATTATATTACTAATCACGAATCATTAAAAAAGCGAAAAAGGATTATGAAACTTTCATCAGCCCAAATAAACACATTAAGATTAGCGGGAGACATGTATTGTCTATCGTTGTCTTATTGCCATTTTATTAGTCTCGGCAATAGGACTAAGGTGGGGCTGACCTAACAAATTGTAAAAAAAATAAGTTAAGTCAAAGCCCACCGAAGAAATTCGATGGGCTTTTTTGTTTTATACGGATTTTTGGGGGTAATAACCATGGACGAATCTGATTTTAGCGACCTTACAATAAGCCGCTCGAGCAAGTCCGGTGATTGCACAGGACTGAAAATCCTGGGAATTCGGTTCGACCCCGAAGGGCGGCATGATTATTAAAGCAGGAGATTTTATAGAGTTCGGAGAAAGAAAATGGGCTACATGGAAAGTTGCTCTGATTACATTAGTTGAAAAAAATGCACCCCATTGGAGAGGGTTAAGGACTGCGTATCATTATGAAGTTTTAGTTTGTAATGTAGATAGATGTGGATGGTATCCCGATTTAAAAGGAAAATTTTTTTCAGGAGCACCCCTGTTTAAAAGCCCTATGAAAAAAGTAGAACTTAATGACATCCCAGGATATATAGGGGCTCCGAAGATAACGAAATGCTTTGAAAAAGTTTTAAAAGGAGAAATGCCCTCGTAGAAGAACTGGCATATTCTGCGGGCTAAGAACTCGTGTATTTTGGTGGTTCGACTCCACTCGAGGGCACTAATAAATAACGGCCCGAGTATTGGACTTAAAATCCATGTTTTGTCGGTGCAATTCCGACTCGGGATATTAAAAGAAAGGAGGGTGACATGTTGTAATTACCTTAACAAAGGAGTTATAAATGTCACACTCAATACGAGAGCCCTGGTACATCGACGGATGGAAAGGCTCTAAACGTAAACGGTTTTTTAAGCGATACGCCAATAAGGTAGTCCGCAGAACCGTAATCGATATTGCTGATGGAAAGGCATATCGAAAGGTCTTTGACAGTTGGTCGATTTGTGATTATAAATGGCTTTATGACCCCAAACCACGCATCCGATGGTGGAATGGGGTCATGACAGTCATTCAACCTGACCCAGAATATAAGGTCAGGAGAAAATAATGCTTTGGACAACCGGCCTGTCCCTGAAAACATCTCGGTCGTTGTCCAAGGCCTACGCCCCGGTAGCAGAATTTGGCATATGCGCCTATCTCAAAAATAGGAATTTCTGTCGGTTCAATTCCGACTCGGGGTACTGAAAATATATAGGCGTGTTGAAGAATGCGGATACTTCAGATTCCGGACAATGGGTCCGTAATGCCTGGTTCGAATCCGGGGGAACCTACACTCAATGCCGTATTCGAACGTTACCGTCTATAGATACTGGAGAGGTGCACGAGTGGTTTATGTGGACAGTTTGCTAAACTGTTGTGCTGTCAAAAACGGCACCCAGAGTTCAAATCTCTGCCTCTCCGATAATCTATATAAATACAAATTTTTAAAATGTTGGAAAAATATGTCGGTGTAGCCAAGTAGTAAAGCGGCGGTCTGCAAAATCGCTATACGCAGGTGCGATCCCTGTCACCGACTCCAAATAAATAGGCCCCATGGCGTAGGAGTCAGTTACTTCTGGATAAACACTGAAAAGTGGAGATGGTTCAAATCCATCAAGTAAGTTGAAAAACTTATTTAGACTGACCTCGTCTGTTCCTGGGTCTTATATGGTGGCTGTAGCCAAATTGGTTAAGGCGCTGCACTGTGGCTGCAGTAATTTTGCGAGTTCGACCCTCGTCAGCCACCCAGAATTTACACACCCGTCTTCCAAAAGTTAAGGAAAATCGCCTGATAAGCGATGAACGATGGAGCGTTACCATCCGGGTGTACCAAAATATATGCCAAAGTGGTGAAACTGGCAGACACGCACGATTCAGAGTCGTGTCCGAAAGGGTGAGAGTTCAAATCTCTCCTTTGGCACCAGATATTATGCCGGGATAGCCCAATTAGTAGAGCAATGCCCTCATAAGGCAGAGGTTGACGATGCAAGTTCGTCTCCCGGTACCAAGAAATTGCAGGGTGGACAGGAAAAACATATATTTTAATAAAGGAGAAATATATGTCCTATAATGGTCGTCCTGGAGGTTTAGTTAGGGGAAGAGAAGAAAGAAAAATGGCATTAAAAAAGTATTATAAAAAACCTAGGAGATGTATTTTTTGTGAAAAAATAATAAAAGTACCATTAAATACAAAAGTAGCGGATATAACTGATAGAAAATATTGCAATTTAAAATGCTTAGGAAAGGATAGAGTAAAAATACGCCATAAATATTGTCTACACTGTGGTAAAAGCATCAAATTAAAACGATATAGAAGCGGAAAAATTAGTAAAGCAAAATTTTGTTCCGTAAAATGTTCTAAGATATACTACCACAAACCTAGCCCCATTGATTTAATGACAAAAGAAGCACTGTTTAAAAAATGGGGATATGAAAAAGGGAGAAAAGCTATAAGAAGAAGAGCAAAAATAGCATTTGACAGGAGTACGTTAAAAAAAGAATGCCATATATGTGGATATAAAAGATGCGTTATTGTTGGGCATAAAAAACCAGTATCCAAATTTAGTAGAAATACAAAAATATTATTAATTAATGATGTAAAAAATTTGGTCGGATTATGCCCAACACATCATTGGGAACTCGATAATGGTTATGTTAGATTTACTAGAAAATTATATCGCAGGGTATAAAATTAGAAACTTGGGGAGGCTCATAACCTTCTGCCGAAAGGCTTTGTGAGTGCAAATCTCACCCCTGCTACCAAAATAGGTAAAGCAGCCCGGAAGCTTGTCGGGCTCATAACCTGAATGTCCTTGGTTTCAAAACCTACCCCTGCTACCAAATATGTGTATGGGTGCCCGAGTGGTTTAAAGGGGAGGGACTGTAAATCCCTTGGCCTGTCGGCCTACAGTGGTTCGAATCCACTCCCATGCACCATAATTTTGCCCGATTGGGGGAATTGGCAGACCCAGCGGACTTAAAATCCGCCGCTGTACCAGCGTACGTGTTCAAGTCACGTATCGGGCACTTTTAAATTAATTTTTGAAGCTTATCAACAATCACTCGGGTAAGTTCAGAAACAGGGATACGTTCTCGACGTAGGTTATGCTCTTCAAGTGAAACAATGGGATGGGCAGAATCATAAGACATCCCTCTATATTTCATAAGGAGTCTTTCATAGCCCTCATAAAAAATATTTATATCAATATCATGCTCATATTTTGTATCCTCAACCCATACCTCATTCTCAGGAATATAATCATTCCTATAATGATGCCCGCCCAGAGCAAATTCGATATCGTAATTATTACGGATAATATCCCCGTCAACTAAAAATACTTTAACATTATCGGGAAGTTTAATTGGCAATTCTTTTATCCTGGGGTCTTTTTTAGCTGTTTTTAATGACTCTTTTTGAAGTAACTGAAGTTTTTTTATTATGTTTTTAATAAGGTCTGATACGGGGATACGTTCCTTACGCAGATGTCGCTCCTCAATAGCTGCATGACTGTGTGCTTCTTCATACGGCATCCCTTTATATTTCATCAGGAGTCTTTCAAAACCTTCATGGTATATATCTGCATCTACATCATGAGGATGCCCGGAAGTATCCTCAACCCATATTTCATTCTCAGGAATAAATGGATACCTGTAATAATGACCGCCTAAGGAGAACTCAACATCGTAGTCACGAGCAATATCACCATTAACCATGTAGACAATGGCATTATCCGGGATAATGAATGGTAACTTTTTAATTCTTGGGTCTTTAGGCATAGAATAGAATATTTACTATAAGAAGGTTATTAGTATATATGTAACCTATTTAATACTAATCAGTTATGGAGAGCTCGCCTAATAGTAGGGCATCCGACCCGAACTCGGACGGGAGAAATCCTTTCGGGGTGCAAGTCCTCGGCTCTCCGTTGTTTATTATTTAATTAAAAATAAGTATCATATAAGAAGGAGGCGTAGGATAACTGGTAATCCATCAGTCTTGAAAACTGACGACCGCAAGGTCTTGGACGTTCAAATCGTCTCGCCTCCGCCAAAATATATAATAAAAAAGGAGTATTGAATAATGGAACCCTGATTTTTACATCTCCATATAAACAGGAGTATGTTGAAACAGTTTGTCGTGTAAGCAATGATGGGCAATTAATTTTTTTGGGCATATCTTCCGTATCAAAACCAACACCTCCCGAAGAGTGGGAAGAAATTTGTCAACGTTACGAAGCGAAAAAGAAAGTTTTAATGTCAAATACAGGGCCACTATAATGGAACCTATATTTTCCGAGGAAGAAATAAAAAAGTACAATATAACTCCGTGGAAATATGAGACGACAAGCGAAAAAGGCTCTATTTACATAGGAGAGGAACATAGCCATTGGGATTATAAAGAAAATCATTTAAGATTTAGGGATATTTTAGATGGTAAAGAATGGTTACTTTCTTTTTGGTCGCCAATCATAATTTCTAAAAAAATTGGAGAGATAGGCCAATGGTAAGCCAGTACGTTGGAAGCGTACCGTCCGAAAGGACTTCGGGGTCCGAGTCCCCGTCTCTCCGCCATATAAAATATGATACAATATAAGGACCCCAAAGGAGTACTCAGACCCATTCATGCCAACTATATAGAAGAAACTCGATATCCAGGTGGGATACCCTTCGATAATGGTAAAGGGAAGTTTCGAACCTACTGTAAATGTGATAGAAGTAGAGATTTATTATGTAAAAAATATATTGTGGGTCCATGGCTACTCTGTAACCATTTTATAATTGGAACACATGGTATATGCTCTTTATCCCAAATTAATGAGATAGACCTAGTAAATGCTACCCCTGAAGAATGGCTCCCGACTCTATTTGGCACCCTGCAGACGGAACTAGGATTGGAAGAACTGGAGAGAAGGCTTAAAAATGTTACAATATAGGGACTCCCAAGGAGTACTCAGGCCCATTCTTGCTACGGGGTATCAAGAGGATAGTAGGGGTTCTCCTAAAATGTTACCCTATGAATCCTACGTAGATGTATTCACCTATTGTTTATGCACGGGTAAAGACTGTGATAAATATCATCCGAAAGATATGTCCTGTAAACATGAGTGGCGTACCTATAATGTATGCCTTTTATCCCAAATTAATGAGGTACTTCTAATAAATGCAACACCCGATGAATGGCTCCCAACATTAATAGGCATCCTGCAGACAGAACTAGGAATAAAGGAATTAGAAAAAAGATTACAAAATATAGGTATAAAAAAGGAGAATTAATGAAACCGGTTGATTTTGTTTCGACCCCATATAAAAAATTGACTAAATCATTCGCAGCAGGATTAAACAAATTTCTTAGCATTCGTAGGGCTCAGATTCTTACTGAATCCGGACGAATTGTTGGAGCAGTTAGATATCCTTGTAAGTGCTGGTATGTTCCTGTAGGGTCTAAAGACCCTAGAAAAAAATAGGAAGACCTAAAATATGAAAGTATATATTTACAAAATAAAGAGAAAAAATTATGAATTTGAAAATTATATTGGACAGACTATAAAAAATTTAGAGGATAGATTAAAGGGCCATTTTTGGGACGATAAAAGTAATAATGTAGAATTCAAGGAATGGCTTAAAAACTATAAAAGAGATATAGAAATAATTCCTATTGAAGAATTCGAGTATGAAAATATACAAGATGTTGAAAAAATATTAAACAAAAGAGAAAGATTTTGGGTAAATTTTTATAAAAATAATACGGATTATAAATGTTTTACTAAATTCGCGGGAAACACCGGAAGAAGTATAAATGGAAAAAAACCTATAGAAGTAAATGGAATAAAACCTATAGAAGTAAATGGAATAAAATATGAATCTAGAGCAGATTATCACAGAAAAACTGGACATTATTACAAAATATATAATAGTGAATACGAAAAAAGGCAAAAAAAAGAGTACTATAAAACTCATAAAAATGAAATGAAGAATAAATATAGTAAATATTATATAAATAATAAAGATAAAATTAAAGAAAGGTCAAAAATATATGTAAATAAAAATAAGGAAAGAATAAAAAAATATAAAAAAGCATACTATGAAAGTAATAAATATGAAATATTAGAAAAAAGAAAAGAGTATGCTAAAAAAAATAAAAATAAAATAAAGGAATATGTGAAAAGTTATAGAATAATATATGAAAATAAAAACAGGGATAGGATAAGGGAAAGAAAAAGGAAATACTATCAAGATAGGAAAAATAAAATATGAAACCAGTTGAGATAGTAAAAATAGACAAAATTATCCCTATATTTAAGAATGGCGAGCCAGCTTTAAATATTGAAGTAGTTAGAATTAGATATTCTGATGAAGAAGCATGCCAATTTAATATAGTAGTTGGTAAAAATCAATACCGTGTAAATGACCCTGCTGTATTCTGCCTCCCTGATTTTTCACTGCCACCGATAAGTTTGTTTAATGGGTACTATTTTCCAGAACATAAATCCAGGCTAGGTAAGAAAGGGCGTATCCGTGCTGTAAAATTTAACTTTTCCTTCGCCGGGGAATCAGAACCTATCTACAGCAATGGCATTCTCATTCCCATGGCTGAGTTTAATAAATATGCTGAAGGAAAAAACATAGACATGGATAATCTTCAGGAGTCCCTACAAATAATTAAATACGTAGCTGATGACTCTGCAGATTCCGCAAAAAGCGGCCTTACAAAGGGAGAAATTCCGTACTTCTTATATAAGACCGATGAAAACCGCTGTGAATTAAATAAACGGGTCATCGATGAATGCTATGAAAGCAAAGAAGTTCTATCTTTTACTAAAAAAATCGACGGGTCTTCCTGCACCATCTATTATCGTACTGAAAATGGGGAAGAGCAGTTTGGAATATGCTCCCGGGAAATGGAAAAGAAATTAGACCAGACCTATGTATCGGCCTATAAAGATGGGGAATTCCTGCTTCATCGGTATTTCCAAAAGGATACCAATGAAAAGGGATGGTACAATGATTTTACTCAAAAATTCTATACAGACAAAGAAGTGGAACAGTTTGAAAAAGTCATATCCGAGGCCCGGGATACTTTTGTTGATACGGTTAAGAAAAACGGTTACTTAGATAAGCTAATAAGCTATTGTAAGACCCATAACCTTCAACTTGCCCTTCGAGGCGAGCTTATAGGGGCCGGGAATAAGGGGTCGGGTAATAAGCTGAATGCGGACGCCCAAGGAGACCCGAGGGTCGTATGGTTCGGCGTAGACGCCCTGGATAGCGGGGTAGCACAAAGGATTCATTATACCGACAAGCATAACCTAAAGAATGTTTGTGAAGCCCTGGAATTAGAATATACCCCGGAACTGTTTGAGGGTGTTTTCTCTTATCATGAGATAATAAGTAAAGCACTTAATTATTTTAAAGAAGTGAAGGAAAAGACCGGTCAGGTGGTAGAAGGAATTGTTGTGAGGTCTAAGTACTCAAACAGGCTTAGTTGTAAGTATATAAATGGGGAGTATGACTCGAGGTCCTGAAATTTAACGTGCCTATAACTCAACTGGATAGAGTAATTGGCCTCTACCCAATTTGCTGGGGGTTCGACTCCCTCTAGGCACATTTATTAAAACAAAGGAGTCCTATGCAGCAGGTATTTTGTTTACTGGTCATGTTACTGTTCATGTCCTGTGCTGGTTTGAAAGAGCTCTGTAAAAAGGATGCTCCCTTACTAAAACCGGAGCAATTCAACTATGAAAATAGTACAGCTCTGGCTCAGCATCAAGACTCTTTACTTATTAAGTACAAAAATAAAGAACCCATTTCTGAGGCTGAGATAAAGTCTCTTGAAAATAACGTATGGGTTCTGAGTGCTGTGAAATTAGCTCCCGGTAACTTAGTCATACGTCAGTGGTGCCTGATAGACTTATTGCGAAATAACCCGGCCCATGCCCGGGATATACATCGATTAATGGGGTGCCTGTCATATAATAAGCAGTTATGGTCAGAAGGGTGGTCATACTATAGTTATGTCCGGGATATTCTGGATGTGTGGGTGGATACATTTCCGAGTGCAGTTACAACGGGGAATATTAAAGAAATACTTTCCCTAATAGATAAGGGGTTTGTTCGGACGGCCTATAAACGTGGTGCGGTATGGTTCCCGGTTCCTTTTGGAGACGTACGTGACCAACCCCTAAATGACCGGCTGCAGGCTATGTGTGATAACACTGTTTATGAATCCTGTACGGTAGGACCAGTTACCATGACAACCAGTGTATATGGCACTATGTACGATATTAAAGGAACTCCTATTGGAATGAACACGCATATTCCTAAGGATGATTCTATGATTAAGATAATAAGCGGAATTCCGATGGGCTTCGTATTTTATACTGGATACGGAAATAAGTATGCTAATAAAGAGGATGAATATAAAGACCTTATGGACCCTAAACGGCTTAAAACCGTGCAATCCGTAAATGATTGCGACTAATACAACGCCCTCTTAGCTCAACTGTATAGAGCACCTCGTTCCTACCGAGGATGTTTCCGGTTAGAATCCGGAAGGGGGTACCATTTTCGCGTATAATAACCGTTACAGAAAAGGATATCAATATATGGCACAACGAATTAATACCTGTAAAAAATGTGAAAGTTGGTCTCTTAAAACAATTAGGGAGATAGACCCCGACACCATAGATATGAATATGTCGGTTATAATGACCTGTGAGGACTGCGGTCATACGGACACGTATTATGTTACTTCTCCTAAAACTGCAAAACTAAGAAAAGCAGGGTGGATAAGATAATGGGAAGAGGCCATAATGATGGGTGGAAGATGAACGAAACCGTAAGTATTGGGATATACAATCCGGGGGGAATATCAAGGGCAAGGGTAGCATTCACTTTTTATGAGATTCCTAAAGAATGGGTAGAGGCACTTACAACTGCTGGTATTTCAATACCTATTTCACTGAAGGGCCCACCTCCTTTTATTACTACTTTAAAAAAGGATGCTATAGAAGTCTGCCAGTCATACCTTCAAATAGTGGATAGGAACTGGTGGCCGGCCTTACTGGGAAAGAGCGAAATAATGGATGAAGTCCTGGCTGAGGAGTTTAAAAAATAGTATGAAATGATAGCGATAACCCTATTCGTATAATTTGGGGTAAATAAAACGGTTGTGATGGCAATACCTAAAAAGAAAAAGGGGTCATTTTGAGCAAGTTATCATTGATATCAGAAAAAGCTAATCTAAGTGAAAAAATCATTAGAAAAATGTATCCAGCATCAACTGATGAAGAAATAGTACAGAAAAGTAAGCATTACATGACAAAGTCGCTATTGGATTTACAGATTTGGTATTCAGCATTAATGAAAGAAGAAAAGAACAAATAGACCAACTGAACTATAACCCTAAACATAGGAGGATAAAGTATGGAAAAAGGTTGTAAATATTACAATCAGTACGATACCCGGTGCTAAATAAAACTTAATTAAGAAAGGATATTGTTATGACTTCTGTTATTGTTCTAAACTCAAACTATGACTATTACAACGAGGTATCTATAAAAAAGGTCCTTAAATGGATAGTTAAAAATAAAATCGAAATAATATTAGAGAAAGACGATGAGGAAATTCGCGGCGTGGAATTTCGAATCAAAATGCCACTTGTTGTCCGCCTCTTAAACTTTATCAGCTACAAACTGAAAAGTGATGTCGTGCCTTACAGCTCTGACGCGGTATACTCCAGGGATAACAACATCTGTCAGTACTTTCATGTGGATGACATGGGTAAAAAATTCAAGTACCAGTGTTCAGAGGATAACCGGACCATAGACCATGTAGTTCCTAGGTCCCGTGGTGGTAAATCATCTTTTGAAAATACTGTAACTTGTTGCCGTTGGCACAATGAACTAATTAAGAAAAATATGACTCCGGAGCAGGCCGGATTAGAGCTTATACGAAAACCGGCCATGCCTAATATACATCGCGGAGATTATGCAGTATTTCGGTTTGCATATAATCCAAATAAAATATCGCATCAGGTTTATATGGAGAAATGGTTGAAACGAAAATTCAGCCATGTGCTATAGAAGATTATGGGGATGAGTTCGTGCCCTATCATTAAGTGGGCATTGGCCGGATTTTTACGAGGACGGCGAATCCGTAGCCGACCGTATTAAGAATCTTATTCCTAAAGTACCGGCTCTCCGTGTAGCCCAAATTGCTATGGAAGCCCGGGACCAGATGAAACTCCGTCATGTTCCCCTACTCATTGCCAGGGAAATGGCTCGTCTTGAAACACATAAACCGTACGTAGCCCGTTTACTGGAAAAAATTATACAGCGCCCGGATGAGTTAGGAGAGCTGATATCAATTTACTGGAAAGACGGTAAATGTCCTCTTTCTTCCCAGATAAAAAAGGGCCTTGCTAGTGCCTTCACTAAGTTTAATGAATATTCACTGTCAAAATATTCTGGGAAGGATAAGGATATCACTCTTAAAGATGTCTTATTCCTCTGCCATGCAAAACCGAAAGATGAAGCTCAGGAAAAACTTTGGGAACGACTGATTGACGGAACAATGACTATCCCCGATACCTGGGAAGTGATTATTTCCGGAGCTAAGTCCAATGGAATGGATAAAAAAGAGGCATGGGAAAAAGTAATCGACATATGGACGGAAGAAGGTAAAGTCCGTAATCATATGGCAATACTTCGTAACCTGCGTAATATCCAGGAAGCTGGGGTATCCCCAAAGTATATGAATAAACTTACGGATTCCTTCTCCGATAAATCGTGGGCTACGTCCAAAGTTCTGCCATTCCGGTTCATATCGGCGGCCCGGTTCGCTCCGTCTATGGAGAGTGATATCGAAAAGGCTATGCTTATGAGTATGGAGAGCAGGGAAAAAATATCGGGTGAAACTGTAATAATGGTTGACGTGTCCGGGTCCATGGACGGTTCAACTGTTTCAGCTAAATCCGACATTACCCGTATCGACGCTGCTTGCGGAGTATCCATGCTCGCCAGAGAAGTATTTGAAAAGGTACGCATTTTTACCTTTTCTAATAACCTGGTAGAAGTACCTGCTCGTCATGGATTTGCCCTTCGGGATGCCATTGTAACAAGTCAGCGCCATGGCGGAACTGAACTTGGAGGGGCTCTCCGGGCGTTAAATAGCAAAATATCCTATGACCGTATCATAATCGTTACGGACGAACAGCAAACTGACTCTATTCCGCTGGGTAATCCTCAGGGTAAGGGATACATCATTAATGTATCCATTAACCAAAACGGAGTAGGCTATGGTCGCTGGACACATATTAATGGATGGTCCGAGGCTATCCTGGACTACATTAAAGTATTCGAAGAGGGTGTGTCAGGGGTCAAGGATTATACACATGAATTATTAAATCCCGTTAAAGAGGCAAAGGTCTATACGGGTAAAAAGAAAAGGACCGTACATGCCAAGAGCAGAAACAAAAAGGCCTGTGGGGATTCCGGAAAGCACATACAACGAAATCGAAAGTCACGCACGAGAGCGTAAGCTTTTTATTTTCGAAGTAATTGTAGAAGCTTGGAATACCTATAAAAACCGACTGAAAAAGTCGGGAAATAGCCATAAGTAAATAAATGGGGAGAGATAATATCTTTCCCCATTTCTATTTATTCCTGCATATAACCTGTTAAAATCATTACAGTTACACGTAGTGTAATAATCAATTTATACACTTTTCTTGTTATAGGAATGCTGCGGAGGGTCTGCAGCGTCTTTAAATTTTAAGGTATAACAGGAGGTCCCTGTATGGTTCATCTTCAACGTTCTCTTATTTTCCCATCTCTAACGTTTCAGTCCGATGCACGATTCAAGAATTCTGAATCGGATAAAACTACACCCATTTTTAAATTAAACTGGGACACCATCGAAAAAATTAAAGCAGAGCGATGGCTGAAACAGAATAGCAAAAGTTCTAATAGTAAATTCCCCGGGACTCTTCCCACTAAGTATGATGAATGGGTAAAGGACATGTTTTTTGCTCTTCCAGAAGCTTATCTATCAGAAATACATCGTTGTGCCCGTCTTGCCCAAACCGAGTGGGGCACCAGTAGGAACTTTGATACGATGATACAAGAGATATGCCTAAAACCTTCCATAGAGTATGCCTACGTGGCTTTCCGACTATTAGCTGACTGCTTGTATGACAAAAATACAAGTTACTTCTACAGAGGCCCAGATAAGGTAATTGCTACACAAGCCATGCTGTACAAATTTTGGTCATTTCAAGTTGGAAGCGGGGTGGTTCAGAGTAACTCAAAATTTGATAAAATAAAGGTATCCCTTAATAGGGCGGCCCTCCAAACTCAAAGGTCATTACTCATGGATATAATTTGTAATAAATGCGGAGAGAAGGTTTTCCTAGAAGCATCGTCGGACGGATGGAAAGTTAATATGAGCGATATTGAAGTCATCTGTTCCTGCGGAAATAAAGTTGTGGGAATGGCTCCTCCGGCGCCGCCATCCGCCCATCCATATCCATTAAATGATGATAGTGATAAGTATCATGCCCGAAATTTTCTTAATTCTATCGATGAGTATGAGAAAAAAATAGAAGAACAGAATAGAGTAGTAACTCTATCACCTGCCATAGACAAATATGTTGATGTCCCTGTAAAAGAAATAAAATTTAGGGATACTAATAGGTCAGTTATAGATGATTTAAGGAGCAAAGGATATGGAGTATATAATAATAATCCTCATTCCATTTTAAAACCTCCGCAGGTAGCTACAGAGGGAACTGTGGTCAAGGCTATATCGCCCATCCCTAAAATTAATAATGTAGTCATGGCGGACGATATT
>Ga0209777_10006201_pt1 | contig 13526 bp, 8 predicted proteins | sample FrelakmetHBP12HB_FD_187147 | JGI IMG/M metagenome (GOLD analysis project Ga0209777, IMG submission 187147) | Freshwater lake sediment microbial communities from the University of Notre Dame, USA, for methane emissions studies -HBP12 HB (SPAdes)... | ecosystem: Environmental > Aquatic >...
GACTTCCGATAGCTCTGGTTTGGATTCTTTCCAGATCGGTAACATTCTCTTAGATTCAAAGTAGCTTATGGATCGATCTTCATTCTCCCAAGCGTTCTTCCGCAAAGCAAGCGTCTGGTTATAGGTCCACCTACATAGATCAAGTTGCCTGTTTAATATTGCAATCTGCGACTTTGTAGGCTTCAATCTATACCGAAACACTTTAGGCATTATCAGTTTGTAGGCTTTATTGCCTAATATAGTTGTTGGTACGCGGGAAATAACCGCGGGGCACGATTCATCCCACCTCTGAAGAGGCAGGGATTCTCTGCCCCCGCACCCCGGCCTTCCCAATCACAGAGATGCCATGGATTCCAGCCCTATGCGGATGTGGCAAAAAAAGATGAACTGGATATATTCATCGTCCTACGACTCTTATGAGCCAGTTCACAGGAAGTGTCTGATTGTTTTTCAGGGTCAACACACCCGGGTAAAGGCTGCCAGTTATTTTATCGAAGAGATATGAATTGCCCGTGGCGTTCTGCAGCTCGGCAGCAAGACCAATGGATCTATATCCGTAGAAGCAAACATAGAAGTCTCCTTCCAGCGGAATGGCTGGCATCTCAATAACTGCCGATCTGAATCCCTTCTCGGTTGTGAAATAGGGATACTGAATGTCTGCGAAGTGATATAACAACCCCAGTTTGGCATCGCGAATCTCAATAGTGAAGGGCAATGCTTTAGGCAACTCTTTGTGGCTCGCGTTCCAGCCATCCGTGGCCGTTACAGTCACAAGCTCTAGCTTCCATCCAGCTTTTGGCACTGTGAATTTTACCGCCTGTGCCGATCCAAGAGTGGGTGAAGTTACAAATGTTAAATTCATTACAGAAATATTGGTCCCGCTATCTTGCTTCAGCAAAGTGAAATCCTTTTGCGACAATTGTGTTTTAACTGCATCCTTTGCAGGCTGATTCGTGGCAGGGACTTTTTGTACGGATTCTGATTGTTTAAGCTGATCTAGTCCCAATTTGGTTGCTGAGGGACTTGCAGCTACAGCACTGAAACAGAGAGCTACGCAACATAGTAGCGCTATTATCAAATTTGTTCTACTCAAAAGTATCACCCACAATTGATCGAAACCTATACTTATATAGATAATGCTTGGAGCAAGAGGTGTCCTTATGGCCAGCCAAGTTTTCATATCGACCAAGAGCCAATGGTTAATTATTATAAAAAAGACTTCTGCCCACTTTTGGGCAGAAGTTGTCTTTACGCGCCAGCCAGAATATAAGCTCCATCTGTCCTAGCCCAGACTACAACTGGATCTGATTTAGTGTCAGCCCTAATCGGCTGAGATATGGTTTCGTAACCAATGGGATTTGTTATAACAAATGCCTCGGTTACCTTATTCGCAGCTCTGGCCCCTGATGTTGAGTTATAGATGGAGAAATGGGACAGCGGTCCTACGAATCCTGCAGTTCCGCTGATCGATCCATCGCGTGAACTCAATGTCCCATTGCCGTTCACGCCCAAGCTGTTGGAGGCGAAAGCACTGAGATTTTTGGTGGCCTCAGAATAGGTATCCAGGGTGAAATTGCCTGTAATGTATGCTTTATCTCCTACGGTCTGATAATCCGCATACATCAGTATCTTACCAAAGGCAATTGCACTGGCGCCGGATTCATTCACCCAAACATCGGAGGTCAGATTGGTCAGGTCTCCTGAAATCATAGCCGACTGGTTGTTCTCCGTCCTGGAAACAGAATTCCATGTCGAGTTCTTAACCAATACATGAGATGATGTCTCTTTTGAATCGGATGTCTGAGTCACTGCCGCATAGCTAGCCGGCCCTCCTGAGACATAAAGTCTTGGATCTTGAGTGGCCCTGGACTGCACAATGGCTGATATGTCTGCAGCATCATAGTGTCCATTGGAATTCGCAAATCCTTCAATCTCAGCTGAGACGTTTGAGGCTACATTCTCGTTAACCCCAATTGCCTTGGTTACGGTCGAATCCGCGCTCCATACCCCACTACTGCCGTTTCCATATACAGCTACATCTGCATAAGCATTATTGGCCACAGAGGCGTAGGCGGATATGCTGCTATAACTGCTGGATGTCATCTGCTCAGTTATGTTCTGAGTGAATCGAGACTCTGTATGAAGACCGTTGTCCATTCCACTCGTGCTGGCATAGGATTCAGAGGACTTTCCTTCTAGAACAAGGCTGCTTGCTCCTAAGACCTGGCCCACTACTTCTGAAGGAGTGCCTATCTTTGTCACCCCATAGTTGGATGAGCCCTTTGCATTGGCAGAACCGTTACCCTTTCCAACTAGATAGCCATTAGTCTTGATATCAGCAGAGCCAAATAGATCGTAGCTGTCCTTTCCCGCTTTGCTATGGCCCGTGGAGATAGCTGTGGCTGTGGCTCCAACATAAGATGAAACCGATCCCGTGCCAAGACTTTCGAGCGTGAGATTGGAGTTTACATTGCCATCAAATCCAGCAGAAAGAACATATCCACCCAAGGGCAGGCTTATGCTCAAGTTCCCGCTTCGCTCATCTTGGTGATTTCCAATGCCAAAAGCCGAAGAGGTTGAGGTTATGCCCATTTGGATAGAAGGATCCGTGCCGCAATTCGATACAACGCTGAGTCCCTCAGTAGATCCTGATCCTTCTCCAGACACAGCCCAGCCACCTGTAACAGAAACTGCGCCGGATGCGACATCTGTAATAAGGATCAATAGTATCAATAGTATCAATAGAGAATATTTCACGTTTTGAACCCCCTTATATTAATAAATAAAAAAAAAGGTTATCTTAAGTGATAACCTCTTAGTTACTGATCACCGAACACCGTTGCGGACCAGCCGTAAAACTCCGGATTTCTGTTATATAACTGGGGGTTGTCGACCGGTACTATGAACGCGTTCACGGGATGTGTTTGGGTGATATGAATTGGTGTGGTAACGTACATATTATTGCCTGGATCGTTACCAGACACCCACTCCGTGATACTTACCGGGCTAGCAGATACAGAATACGTCCCGGCAGAAGATGTAGACGTGGCGCTCTGTGAATCAGCCATCAGATAAGATCCTGCATCATCCCACCTATTCATAGTCCATACTGGACCCTGGGTATAGATGCCGCTATGCGCTAGTGGGTTCAAACCACCAGCAACGCCCAGATCCACGCTATTAGATGCGGGAGCATTAGCGTTATTGTACGTCGCCCTAGCAACCAGTCCTGCGGTGGATCCTTGCCCAAGTATAGGACCAAATTGCGCATCTTCGGCGTGACCACCTGAGGATTGCTGTACATTGGTTAAAGTTGATTCAACCTTTAAATCAGCTTGAGCATCCCTTCCGTAGGATTTTGCATTGCCGTTTGCTATGAAGGTCTCCGCACCAACGTAGTTATTGGCGTCATCAACTGCTCTACCTGCATAGGCATCTGTTTCTGTATAGGCAACTGAGTCTCGTCCATCTGCGACGAATGTCCCAAATACATCAGTCTCGTCGCCGGATGCTGCAAAGATCTGAGCCGTGACAGGAGCAACAGGTAAGAAGCTCAGGGGGACGGTGTTAAATGGTTGTATACCAAATGTTATGTCACCTGTTTCGTATGCCTGAGAGCTCGACTTGGTCGCCCCGCTAACAGCGCTATAAGAAGTCTCAGTTCCAGCGTTCTTGGGTGTAAACCAATCTGCGGACGGATCCCATGATTGTGATGTGGCCTCACCGGTTGCACTGGTTACTACTTTGGTCTCGCGAGGCGTGCCTGGGGTATTTGCGGGATTCCTTGAGGCTTGCGTTTCAGATATTATCTGACCCCGTGCATAGCTTTCGAAGCCAGTATCTGCGGCTTGAGCCCAAGCACTTGTTGAGATGCTCGAGAACCCTGCTGCAATTCCATCTCTAAAGGCGCCACCAGCTGTAGGCGTTTCATCGTTAGTAGCCTCTACACTGGTTACACCCGTGACAGTTCCCAATATTTTCGCTGGAGTACCCAAGGTGCCTCCGTAGTTTATCGCTCTGTCTGCTTCGAAGGCTGCCTTTGCACTAGGCTGTGTGCTACCAACTGTATTGATCTTGGTCGTGCCTGCAAAAGCACTTCCAGAACCATCCTGGTAGGCCGCAGATGTTATTTGAGCATTACCCCACAATGTTCTGGGACCCGTGGTTTCAGCGGCCCAAGCGTCAATCAGAGATTCGGCCCAAGGCGCCCCCACTCCAAATGTACCTAGATTTCCAGTGACCGCGGAAATTGCCTGGCCCTCAGCCTGGGCTTTCATCGAATAGGTACCTTGAGCGGCTCCGTTATTGACAACATCGTAGGAATTTGCTGTTTTTTTGCCATTCCACTCTGCATAGGCTCCTGGAGCATATGCACCAGTAAAGACCCAAGCATGCGCGTACTTGGTAGCTAGTAGTGCATAGGGATCTGTGTTAATAAACAATGGGCCTGCGGTAAATGTACCATAGCTTATACCTCCGGGTCCATAATCGACTACAAGATTGCTATCCCCATCAGCAACTGCAGGCAAGCCTGCAGGCACCTCCACACTAGTTCCACCATAGGATATGGCAGCTAGTGCAGAAGGCATTGATGCAGCAATCATCATGCATGCAATCAAATAAACTAGACGCGTTTTCATAAGTTATACCTCCTATTTTGGCAAGGATTCTATCATCCTAGCTTTACAACTCTTCAAGCTCGCTCCCACCTATAAACATTTCGGTTTGCTTGCTGTGCGAAATGCTTTCAGAACTATCCTGACATCGAGTTCCTTGGTAAGTTTCAACTACCGCGTCCTGAAGGGCGCGGTTAGCCTCTCTGCACAAAATCAGGAGGCGTAAGGGTGGCTGACTCTTCATGCTGACTACATTGTGGCAGGTTCTACCGCTGGCACCCCACTCACCGAAAGAAGCATCCTCTGTCATACAATCAGCTAGACTCATTACTGAATCTCATGCTTTTGGTAAGCGGTTTTGTCCCCTTGCGTCTGAGCAATTTGGTGATGACGCCGTTTTATCCCTTCTGAATGAGGGTGCCCTACCGTTTCAGGTATCGCTCTGCCGGATCATGCAAAACATACATCGGGGGGTGGATTTGTGAGCATAAATACCTTACAGGACTGCGCAATTCCTCCCCACCCTGAAGGATGGGAACTCCTTGGGCAACGAGTTGAAATAGCTGTAAATTAGGTCCTGGTTGCAGAAGTGTTCGAGGTGCAATAGTGGATAAATCCGATATCCCTGATGAAGGCACTAACGTTGAAGAAATAATGCGCAAAATAAAAGAGAATATCAAAATGCGAAGGACTATTGGTGCCTCTGCCAAAGCGGGGGATATGGCTAGCAGGATGGCTGATGAAATCGAAGAGCACGCGCCATATGAAACAGGAGGCTGCAGAGAATGGGAGTATGTCAACTCAAACTGGGACATTCAAAATAATAATTACGCTATAAGTTCTCATAGACGAATTCTAGGGAAGGCTCTGGTTAAAGGCAGAGAGCTGGTTCATGGCGAGGTCAGGCGCTATGTCGATCCGGCGATCTGGAAGCAGAGGGAATTTAATGCATGCATTATCAGGATCTTAAATGATATCGCGGAAAGGCTGGGAAGAATTTCATCACAGATCGATGACAAGCTCGCACAATCTCAGTCAACTATTTCCGCTCAAGTCGATGATAAGATCGCACAGTCCCAGTCAACTATTTCCGCTCAAGTCGACGACAAGATCGCACAGTCCCAGTCAAAAATCTCTTCGGATGTTAGCGAGCAGGTCAAGAGTGTTATAGCAGCTATGAATGAGGATATTGAGAACAGAGCCTGGCTGGCCGGGATCCTGGATAACAGGATTGCCAAAGAGAGTGTGGGTGCCTCTAATGCAATATCCGAGAGTCGTGCCGACTGCATAAACTATTTCATCTTCGAAGAGAGGTTCAGGGGTAGCAGAGCTGATATCAAGGGGAGGCAATCTGTATTTATCAAGTACTTTGAAGGGTGCAAAAATGTACTTGATATAGGATGCGGCCGAGGAGAGTTTCAGGAATTACTAAGAGAGCATGAGATTGGTGGCCATGGGATTGACGTAGACGAAGACATGGTCAACTTCTGCAGATCAAAGGGACTCGATGTTGAGAAAATCGATGCTGTATCCTATCTGCAAAAGCTTGAGGATAAGAGCCTGGATGGGATTTTCATCGATCAGGTAGTAGAGCATCTAGAGCATGAGTATCTCATAAGAATGCTGAACCTGTCTTATATGAAACTTATTTACGGTGGCACTATCATTGTGGAGACTGTAAATCCTCTTTCCTTCTTCTCATTTGCCAACTTCTATATCGATATTAGCCACAAGAGACCTGTACACCCCGAGACGCTTAGATTCCTGTTAAATGCGGCCGGATTCAGGGAGATACAGATCGAGTTAATTGCACCAGTAAGTGATGATGCCCGGCTTAAAAAGATAAAAACGGGGGAAAGAAAAGACGGACGTAGTGAAGAAATTGAAATATATAACCATAATATTGATATGCTAAACGCGATCATATATGGTCCACAGGATTATGCATTAATCGGAATAAAATGAGAGCGGGGCATAGATGAAGATCGCAGTTGTTACTCCAAAGTCGGTAAAGGGCGAAAGGGGGGGCGCAGAGAATCTTTATGAGGGCTTAATAAAAGCACTTATGGAAGCTGGCCATGAAGCAACTCAGGTCGCGGTCCTTGTGGACGAATCTACATTTGAAGGGATACTGGAAGCATATTGTAATTGCTTCTATTTGGATCTCAGCGATTACGACCTGGTCATCTCCACAAAAGCACCTACATACATGGTAAGGCACCGAAATCATGTATCATATCTCTTGCATACAATAAGAGTCTTCTATGATATGTTTGATAGCGAATATGAATCGAATGATAAGGAGAAACAAAAACAGAGACGTCTGATTCAAAAATTTGATCTATACGGACTCAGTCCAGAGAGGATAAAGAAGCATTTTGTTAACGGTAGTGCCGTTTATGAAAGAATGAGGGCAGATGATGACGAATGGAAATCGATAAATTTTGAAATACTGCATCATCCACCGAAATTAGATAATTTTAAAAAGCCACAAGATGGAGAGTTGATCTTCTTCCCAGGAAGGCTCCACAGATGGAAGAGGCCCGATTTAATAATAAAAGCCATGAAATATGTGAATCATGATATAGATCTAATAATATCCGGACGTGGCGAGGATGAGGCCCAGTATAAACAATTAGCAGGTGGAGATAATAGAATTAAATTTGCAGGCTGGATAAATGATAATGAAATCGCAGACCTTTACGCAAGATCGATTGTGGTTCCATTCGTCCCAATAAATGAGGATTACGGATTGGTGACGATTGAATCGTTCAAGAGCAAGAAGCCAATTATTACATGCACGGATTCTGGAGAGCCTTGCCGCATAGTTAAAGATGGCGTGAGCGGATTCATAGTAGAACCCGATCCCAAAAAGATTGCTGGAAAAATAAATTATTTAATTGAAAATCCACAAGAATCAATTAGAATGGGAGAAAACGGATATCTCTCCATTCAGGATATCACTTGGGAACGAGTTGTGTCATCACTGCTGAAGGATATCGATATATCTTCGCGCAAAGAAATAAATCCTGACATAAATGTTCTTATTACTGATATGCAGCCAATAGAACCTGCTGTTGGAGGAGGCAGATTGCGTTTAAAGGGATTGTATTCAAATTTCCCGCCAAACCTAAAGGCATTGTATGTGGGGACATATGATTGGAGAGGTCCCAAGCAAAGAGAATTGCAGATATCCGAATCATTTAGGGAGCTGGACATACCACTAGATGAAGAGCACTTCAAGATAAATGAACATTTAAATAAATTGATGCCAGGGGCAACGATTATAGATGTCGTATTTCCATTGCTTGCTAAGGCATCACAAGAATATGTTGATCACGTACTCCATGAAGCCAAAAAAGCGGACGTAATTGTGCTCAGCCATCCATGGTTGTATCCAGTCATAAAGACAGACGTTAACCTAAAAAATAAGATATTGATTTATGATAGCCATAACTGTGAGGCTCTGCTGAGGCAAAATATACTGGGAACTGCTCCTTTTGGCCGATGCATAGCCCACTTGGTAAAGTTCGTGGAAAAGGAGCTGTGTGAGGAGAGCGACCTAATTCTTGCGTGCTCCGGAACGGATAAGGAGCAATTCGAAAAGCTCTATGATATAGATCCCAAAAAGATAGAGGTATATCCCAATGGTGTCGCTACGGACAGGATCAAGCCCGTAAATGACATGGTCAGAAATGTCAATAAAAAGCATTTGCAGATAAATAAAAAGACTGCGATGTTTATTGGCAGCAACTACCCGCCGAACGTTGAAGCTGCAGAATATATTATAAATACACTATCGAAACAATGCCCAGAGATTGAATTCTTGATTGTGGGCGGGGTTGGGACGAATATTGCTCCAACGGATCAAGATAATATTAAGATATTCGGATTAGTATCTGAAGAAGATAAAGAGAAGATATTTGCAGCGACAGATATCGCTATCAATCCCATCTTGCATGGGTCTGGCACGAATATTAAGATGTTCGACTATTTCGCAGCAGGAATTCCAACAATATCAACCCCTGTTGGCGCAAGAGGCATTGAAAACGATGGTTCGTTTATAGTTTGCGACCTGCCCAAATTTCCAAGCGAAATTCGCAAATTGCTCCAAGATGAAGGGCTGTATAAAAAACTGTCCAACTCAGGAAGAGCGTTGGCGGAAAAAGACTATGACTGGAGAAAAATATCATATGGTCTTGGCAAGCGCATAAGTGAAATTTACTCAAGCAAGTCGCCAGCTTTCTCAGTCATAATCCCAATGTATCGGGGAAATTACATAAATGATCTCTTTGATAAACTAAACGGACAAACCTTCCGAGACTTTGAGGTAATTGTAGTAGATTCCGGAGAGGAGCGAGGCGATCATCTCTATGAAATCAGCAATTTTAAGTTAAAATATATATTCGATAAGAATGCGGGGGCGGCAAAAGCAAGGAATATCGGGATAAAATACGCACGAGGAGAAATAATTGCATTTACAGATGATGATTGTCAACCAGATTCTGAATGGCTCGAGAATGCCAAAAAACATTTCGACAAATATAAATCAGCGGGCTTAGAGGGACTAATTTACACCGACGAAAGCAAGCTGGCTGATAATAGATATAGAATCGTCACAAATAAAGGCTTCAATGGCATCGGTTTCATGACGGCAAATCTCTTTATTCGTCATGATATAATCACCAAAATTGGTGGGTTCGATGAACGCTTTGATAAGCCTCATTTTAGAGAAGATACCGATTTGGCATGGCGGGCGCAGGACTACGGGGAAATACCCTTTGCAGATGATGTTCGCGTCTATCACCCACCGCTTTTGAGGATTTTTAAAGGCGAGTCAAGCGATGAGAGGGATCGCTTCTTTATCAATGATGCCCTTTTATTCTCCAAGCATCCACAAAAATATATCAATTTAATGAGGGTGGAGGGCCATTATATAAAAAATAAAAATTTCTGGAAATATTTTAGAGAGGGCTGTGAGCAAATCAACAGCATGAAACCATTGGATGAGATGAAAAGGCAGCCAGATATCTGCAAATATATGCAAGAATATCTAAGATAGGCAGTATTCTAGGACAGCTGTTTTCGCCGGTCCAAATTGATCGGTAGCGTGACGAGTTTTCTGTAAAATTTCCGGCCCCATATCCCCACGTATTCACTCCTCTATCATAGATAAATTAATTCAGAGAAGTAGTATGGAACGCATAGCGCGGATCCGTTGCAGGTGTCATTTCCAGTTCTGTTGAGATCAAAGCCTTTGCGGCCCCTACAGTTTCAGGAACGCGAGTGATCCAATGCAGATCTTCTCCCAGTAGCTTTAGATTTTCTTCAGAATAAATAGCGCTATCTGCGACCCAATAATTTGAATCATCTAAGGAAATAGACTCTCTCAGTCTCTGGATCATCTCTGGCAAACTTTTTTTATCAGATTTGTTTCCAGAGAACGATTGCATAAAAAGTGGAACTCCATGTTGATTCACGACCATTCCCAGAACGAAACGTTTGAGATCCATTCGGTTGTCTTTGGCATGGCCAAAAGTAATTTTAATTGAATCTGTTTCATCTGGAGCATCACCTTCATACTTTCCAAACATCGAAAAGTTGGTCGTGTCCGCATGTAGTAGATGCGTTTCCTCGGTCATTTTGTTCATGGCTTGGAGAGCAAGCTCATTAAACAGCTCTGTTGGACCATATTCAAAAATTGCATCTAATGTTCGCCCTAATGTGTCATCATTCAGGTCAGGCGGCGAAATGCCTTCACCTAATAACCTCTCGGTGGGAAGACCAATGAAAAAATTTGAGTAGAAATAGAGACGAGATTCATTAAAACCCAGGCCATTCAGAGCCATCGCCTTTATGATTGCCGAATGACTGGCTTTATGATGTCTGGTTTTTGGGAGTGCGCGATCTACGATCTCACCAATACCAAGCTCATCGAAGATTCCTGCTACTATCCCAAAATGCTCGATAGCGTCTGTCGAGATATCCATGCTACTTCCCCTCAAAAAAGCATATGGTTGAGCTATTAAAAAAGCCTATCCATAATAGTCGAGAGAAATCATGAAGTGTTCAAACCGTTAATGCGAAATGTGGGATCAAGGAGATCAGGGCAACGAAGGCTTGACGATTTCTGGATTCCATAAAACCGGGCGTTAGGGCGTGCGGCCCGAAGCATACCCAATCCGTTAGGGTGGGGTGGCAGCACTCAGTTTGATTTTATTTATTCTATAGACTTTTAAAAAATCGTTTTCGTAAATAACTTGCGTATCTATTAGCGTTTGTTTCAATAAGATCTCTATAGAGCCAAATTGGTCCGTGGTCATAAGATCCTTATGTAAAATAATATATTTTATATTATAGTTATTTAAAATTGATTGCTCATTGCCAAGAATAGTTCGATTTTCTATGTTGCCGTATGCAGATGGCTGAGATAGATCAGTAAGATATTTGATAACTGGCACAGAATTTAAAAACTGTATAACATCGTCTGGTGTTCTGGAGACATAACCATTAACAAGCTTTTTTTCATGTATAGTCTGATAAAACATATATTGCGGATAATAATAGGGCGGCCAGAATGGTACATCTATAATTGCATAATCCTCCTTTTCCATGGCAATCTGATTGTAAAAATCAGGCACTGTTGTAGTTGATACAGGAAACGGCACTGATAAAAAATCAAATAGGACAAACGTTACTAACATTATGAAAATAATAATTTTATAAATAGATCTAAAGTTAAAATGTTTAAAAATATAACCTATTCCATATCCAGATAACACAGCCAAAGAGAGCATTAGCATTATATCCCATCTACTGGGAATGTGGGCAAGTGAAAATATAGGTATATTCATCAATACCATATATGGCAGTTGAATGCTTTTCGCCCCATTGATATGCAGAATAGGTCCTAGCGACAAAATAAAAAAAATTCCTGCAGATAGCCCCCAAAAATGAGCCTGTCTTGATTTGAGTATAGATATTGTAGATAAGACAATAGGAATTATACCCGCATAAACGATGTACTCTGCTTTGCCATCAGTTAAATATATAGTTTTATAAAATAAACTGAAATAGTTATTTAGTATTGGGTGAAATTCTGTTGGGATAAGGAATCCAATTAAATCGGCTGAGAATATCTCAAAGTTTCCTGCATACATATAATGAGAATTCGATGACAAAAGATCTCTTAGCATTGGGTACATGAAAGGCAAGACTACAAGACAAAAACTTATTTGGATTAAGAGAATTCTTTTTAATATATTTAGATTAAAAATATTTTTATAAATATACTGAGAATATGTTAAGTATAATATAGTAAATATAAAAACATATATTATATAGTAATAACATGATAATGCATTTAGGACCAAAAATAGCGTAGCATAGACGGCATCTAATTTATTGTTTTCACGTATTGTTTTGATAAGATATAATACACAAAATGGTATCCATTCTGTAGAGAGGAGGTTCAAATGGCCAGCATAAGCATGCGCAAAACGATATGGAGAAAACATGAAGATCAATCCAGCAATGAATGCGGCCTTAGAATCACCAGTAAGATATTCGACCAATAGGAATACGCCAAATCCTGATAAGATGAATGTAAGAATCCAAAGAATATTATATGAATCTATCAAACCAAAAGCTAACTGCAGTGGGATTGAAATTATCGCATTAAGTGGCGTTATCTCCGAGAATGCCAGACTTACTCCAATTGGATGAAACAAATAGGGTGTATAATATGGATCGACAAAACTCAAGAGCGCTTTTTTAAACCACCAGAGATCCCATAAATACCAATACGCATCCCCAACACCAGGAAGTTTGCTTGAAAATGCTACCGGATACGTAAAAATAAGAGTCAATAATGTGTATGCTGCAAGAACTATGCACAGCATTATTGATCTATTAATCGATTTTTGAAGAGTATTTTCCATAAATAACATGATTCGTGTGTGCAAAGCGAGACCAAACATTTTCACATTCCGAGCAGCCATATCCGCTCAACAGCCATTCCCAGCTCTCTCTCGTCCTCTTCCCCGAAATCCCGAGGCGACAAGGTCTTGTCCACTTCCAGATCAAGCTTCATAATGCCCTCGCCATTCTCCAGATGAATTTTTAGGATCCCTGCCCAATCAGGCTTAAGCTTATAGGTCTTGAGCGGATTTCCATTCACAGAAATAATCAGATTGGGTCCCACACGAGAGCCTGTGGCCTTTATGCAAAGGCAGACCTGGCCAAGCTGACCTTTCAGATAAGCAGTGCCTTTCTTACCAGTCCATCTTATGACCGGTGGCCAGCGCTCTAAGCCATACCATCCGGGTCCCAGGACATCCCAGTCGCTTTCGCCCATAACGATCTCATCGCTAAGCAGATCCTCAGAGGGAGCTTTTGTCGCCGGGAAATAGTCATAAACGGGGACACAATGCGTCTGAACACCCTTATCCCTGTTTAGCAGCGTGCCAAGCCAAGAATGCCTCTTTCTCTCCATGGATTTGCGAGCCGTATCCATTAGCTCTTGTACATCTTCTGGCCCAAGGCTCTCCGTCTTGAGAACGTACCGATTCATATTATACTCCTCAAAGTCTGCCAGTAGATAGCCTCCTCTTTTTGCCGCCTCATAAAATTCGCACCCGGGATATGGTGTAGCCACAGCAAATCCATAATAATCCGGGTCCAGTTTCCTGGCAAATCTAATGGTATCTTTGATGGTCTCCCTGCTTTCCCCCAGATTGCCGATCATGAAGGAAGCATAGGTCTTGATACCGGACTTCTTGGTGATCTGGAAGGCCTTTTCTAGCTCCCTTAGTGTGATCCCCTTCTTAATGGAGTCCAAAATCCTCTGATTGCCGCTCTCAACGCCGTAAAAGATCATCCAGAAACCAGCATCTTTTACGGCGTTGAGAG
>Ga0209777_10006202_pt1 | contig 13525 bp, 21 predicted proteins | sample FrelakmetHBP12HB_FD_187147 | JGI IMG/M metagenome (GOLD analysis project Ga0209777, IMG submission 187147) | Freshwater lake sediment microbial communities from the University of Notre Dame, USA, for methane emissions studies -HBP12 HB (SPAdes)... | ecosystem: Environmental > Aquatic >...
AATATAATGGGACTCAAACAAATTAGTGGAAGCACTCAAATAGTATTTACAGTAAAAACATTCTTTGCATTTATTGGTGCAATGATAGGATTATTTTATGGTTTCTATCAAATTGTAGTAGTACCTAAAGTCAATGCAACTGAAAGTCATTATAAAGAAATGTTTCAAGCACAAAAGGAACAAAACGCCACAACTTCTCAAGAACTTATTAAAATCAATACTTCAATAGGTACATTGACAGGTACTCTCCAAGTACTCGTTCAAGATAAATCAAATGGTCAACAAATAGCCAATACTGGTGGCTCATTTGGGACGAGCAGTAATGTCCCAATTGTTCGCAACGGGACTCCTGTAAACGGAATTGTCAACAACAACGGTAACGGGCACTAATTCTTCGCTTTGTATTTTAACTTCTTTAATAAGAATAAAGCCACCCGCAACATTATCATATGCCATAACTCTATCTCTCATTTTTCTATATGCCTTACCCATCATATCCTGCAGAGTTTCCAGATCAATATCCATTGCATGAATTTCTTCACTGAAGTCAACCCATTTTTTATTATGTGGTTTATATTGACCAACAAAATGAATCATTTCATTCATAGGATCAAACCGAACCACTATTCTTTGGTTCGGTTTGCCTTCTATTGTAACTATCCATTCCATGATTAAAATGCAAAATGTGATTTGTTATCTTTTACAACCCAATAAAGATGTCTCCATCCTGCAGGAAGGTAATTTGAACGTCCTTTAGAGTCGAAAACTCTATGACCGCCACTTGCAGAAACATTTAGTTTCAGTGGTTCTTCAATTTTTACTTCCATGTCTGGATACACGTACACTCTGTACTGTTCGTCTGATAAATCTTTGAATTCCAAATTGGATTCATTTACAAAATCTTTTGCTGTGAATTTTTTTTCGTCTGCCATAATTTTAATTTTTAATGTAATTATTTATATTTATATTACATGCAACATCTTACCTGTCTCAATTGCATATAATAATCTTGTTTTAATATCTTCAAATCCCATATTGTCAATCCATTTTCTTATGAATCTTTCATGCTCTTCTTTTGAATATTTATCAGAATATTTAATATCATCTTTACCTATTTTATCCTTTGCCCATTCCCAATGCTTTGATATTAAATCTTCTATTTTATTCATCTGACCATTTTCTATCATATATTAGTTCTAAACGACTTCTTGTGATAGCAACATATTCTAAGTTTTTCTCCTGAATATACTGCCAACCACTTTTAACAGTTTTCATTGGAAGCAGATCAGGACGTACTATAAATACTCGATTTGCTTCTAATCCTTTGATTTTATGAACTGTGCTTAAGCAAATACCTTCAATTTCATCAGTAAATATTGTTCTGATCTTAACTTTAAGGTCTTCGATACTGTTCGAAAGTTTGGAAAGAAATATTAATGTTGCTACCTTATCTGTCAATGCGATATACCCTGTGTGTTCATCAGGGTTTAGTACACCTTTAGATTTTAGATCAATTGCAAAGTTCTGTATTTCCTGCTCCCAATATTCTGTCAATTCTTTGATGTTTTTGATTTTCCCGATTAATTCTATCAAATGAATACCAATATCCGAACCTTTAACAACCGCCTTTTTATGTTGAACCAAGAATTGAAAGAATAGTTTAACTAATGGCATAGTGGTCCTGCATATGATAAAATCACCGCTTTGTGCTTCACTAAGCACATCACCATCCCTTACTACTCCATCAGGAGCATTATCTAATGCTTTAATATCGGGTACAATCTTTTGTGCTTCAATAATTACATTTTTAGCACATCTAAATGATACTGAAAGCGGTAGGACTTTGGTGTTGGGAAATTTCTCAAACCATTCAAAAGACTTTTCATCTGCAGCATTAAATCCATAGATTCCCTGAAAAAAATCACCGACAGTAATTAATCTGCCTAAGATTTTGCCAGTCTTTCTGTCTTTTTTCAGAACCTTTTCAATAATCTTTATTTGACAACGGTTTAAATCCTGTACTTCATCAACAAATACGTAATCCTGCGGAAAAAACCAAATACCGTTATCAACTGCAGGAAGAAAGATTTCATCGGTGAAATCAAATGTTTCTCTATTGATTGTCATTTCATCCAAGACCTTTAATACTCTTTTAATATCATTTGGTTTGCCAAGATTAGTAATTTCATATCTATTAGCGATATATGGAATATAATCGGGTTTAAGTGTGAGTGTTAAACGGCAAAGATTACAGAGTTTTTTTATTGAATTCAAGTAGAAATCAATTTTTTCCTGGCTTTTAAATTCATCATGTAAATCCCAACTTTTGGACTTCTTTAATATGATTTTATCTGCTTTGAATTCATCAAATTGGATTTTATCGCCATATTTTCTTTTAATTGCGCCTGTGCCAATACCATATGTGGTATAACATCTTACATGTTCAGGTAACTTTGTTTTAAGTTCTTCCTGAATATGTTTGTTGAATGCTAAGAAAGTGATGGATTTATCGGGTGGCAATAACTTCACCGCTTCAACAACCGTTGATGTTTTACCTGTACCTGCGTATGCTTTAATCAGTACGTTCTCAGGACGTTTTTTTATGAACAAGAATATTCTCTCTTGTTCCGGAGTTGGCTTATGGTTCATATTTCAACCCAATCATCGTTTGTAATACCTTCTTGCAATTCATAATATCCAATTGTAAGGTCTTTGATAGGAAGATTAAGATCAACAACTTTAACCCTAAGTCCTTTTTGACGGTTGAAAATCTTTCCCTGATATAAGAATCCTCTTTCGGGGATAGCATTACGTTCTTCAATGGTTTTAACTTCAATGTGATATCTACCACCGAAACTAACGTCTACATCACCCATGTTTACCATTTGATTATATATGAGTTCAGCCATTTCATCACCGATTTGTCCAAGTAGCCGAATGCCGATATCCATCATGTCTTTTGTATGCTGATCATATCTATTGTCCATGCCTTTAAATACGGTTTGGAGATAGTATCTCGCTACTTCAATCGCAAAAAACTTGTCTTCAGGATTATGCTCATAGTCAGGAGATAAATCAATACATGGTCTTCCGTGCTCATTTAGTTTAATTTGATACTCAATTTTCAACATATTAAAAGTATTAAAGTATTTATTAGAAACAAACGCAAATATAAGTAATTATGGCATTAATAACAACAGTTGATAGAAATAAATTATTCCTGCATGTAAAACATGAGTTGGGATTTCCATTGAGACCCTTCGAAATCACTGATGAAATGATGATTTCATATCTTGAAATGGTTGTCGAAGACTATTCATCAATAGTAAACAATTGGTTAATTCAACAGCAATGGATTAACTTGGAAGGTATGAATAAAGAAACTGGTGACTTTCTTAGTGCATTCACCAATAAGTCAAATCATTACATGGAAGCCTTTACTTATGCTTATTCAAGACAAATTGGACAAGGCACTAATGCTCCTGCTGCTGAAGGTTGGGAATTAAAACGTGATTATATCGTAACTTCTGCAAATACACAGCATTATCTTATACCTGCTAATAGAGAAATCAATGAAGTATTATGGGAAACACCGCCTGAAATTGATGGTGGTATAGTTGATCCATTTGCAATGAATGCATGGAGTCCGGGAATGGTAGGTTGGTCGTATTTAGGTAGACCCGCTATGTATGTACAACCGACATTTTCAACATTACTTGCTGCACAGGATCGTAGAATGAAACAAAGAGTATTACAGTCAATTCTAACATATCGTATTACAGGTTTAGCATCTGGTGAAAAGATTTTGCATTTATATCCAGTTCCGGGTGATCGTCATGAAATTGCAGGACAATGGGGAGTTCATTATTCGGGAAGAAAAGTTTGGTATTGGTATTATGATACTTCGGCAAAAACCAGAGATAAGTGTTTGGAAGAAAATAATGATACAGTAAAATTGCCAAGTGATCCACCAACTAAAACATTGGAGTGGGATCACATGAATGACGTTGCACATCAGCAAATCCGTGATTTACTTATTGCTAAGACAAAAATGGTTATTGGTGGAGTTAGAGGTTTCTATACTGGTGAACTTGGTGTAACTGAAAAACAATTGACTATGGATTATCGTCATTTACTTGAAGAAGGTCAAAAATTGAAAGAAGATACTATAAAAGTACTTTTGGATCAATTGACATATATTAGTCAGGAAAATATGACTAAGATTCGTGCAGGTATTGCAGAGAATGTTAATAAAGAACGTGGATATCAACCACCACAATTCCCAATCATTGCAATTTAACATATGAAAAAGAAAAAACAAATAGAAAACATTGAAGAACAGAGATATGGATTGTTTATGACCCAAAATTCTTTTGATCTGGATGTTATGTATGGCAGAAATTTCTTACAAACGGACAATGTTCAGGAAGTCGTTATACATAAAATCAATGTCAACCAAACGAAAGTTCATAATTTATATGGTCAGGCAAAAAGCAAGGATAAAAAATACATGTCGCCTGTCAGAATATCGGTTATGGTAAACGTAGCAGACGGCAAACAAGAATATTATGGTCCAAATCCTGGTGGTATTACCCGTGATGATACTGGTCCGATTAAATTTGGTGTATATCTAAAAGAATTAGAAGAAAAAAAATTAGATATTGATCGTGGTGATATCATAGAATACAATATTAGTGGCGAAAAGAAAAGATACTATGAAGTTGAAAGTGCTAATAATGTAACAGATACAACAAGTAAAACAATTGGTGGCTTTAAAAGTTATTGGAAATTAGTAACTGGAGTACCTGTTAAGGAAGACGTTGTGCCGTTCTTAAGCGAAACAAAAGGTGAGTTTAAATAAAGAATTTTTGAACTTCTGTTAGAAATTCAGTATTTATATATAAATAATATTATTTAATAATTAAACGAAATGGCAATCACATTAACACAAGACATCTACAGATTATGGGCAAGAATAGGTTACATCCGTGGCATTACTCCAACTGATGTTGACGTTGCTGCACAACTTGCTTGGTTAGCTGCACAACAGATTATAAACGAAAAACCATAATTAGGTATCGAAAGTCTTAAAAGAAAAAAAAGGAAGCGATGCTTCCTTTTTCTATTTCTTGAAATATTTATCTTTGATCTTATTTAGTTCAGAAGTGATCTTCTCATGCTCTTCTTTTGACTGTATGCCAAGGTCATCACCATACTGAATAAAAATATCAATAACAAAAACAATAAATTCCTTTTCCTTATCCTGTATAAATGCACCTTTCTTTAAAAGGAGATAAAATGCCAATGAAAGAAATAGGATTATCGTTACCAATAACACTATCAGTATATATAGTATAGTCATTCAATTACTATAAAATTTTCTCTCTAACTAACGCAATGTGTGCTTCACCAATTACTTTTGTCCAAGGAAAACTTATGCCGTTTTCATGATAATCAGCATAGTATTCCTGCATTTTAGCCATGAAACGTTCTTCTTGTGACCAACCATTCCAAACTCTTCCTCTTTCCTTCCACGTGTCACCCCAACGCTTTTCGTCTTCAACTAATTGTTTTGCAACATCACGAAATGTGCCGTCTAATTCAGCGATCAAATCGACATCTTTCAATTTTTCATCCATAATATTACTTTTTTAAACCAACAAACAATTCTGCTTTGATTGCATCATGTGATACATAATCAATCAATTCAAAATCGTCAATAGTAAGTGCCAAAATATCTTCAAGACTGTTTAATTCTTTTTTAATTAACATTTGAGGCAAGTCATATGGATTTCTGCCAAGTTGTTCCATTACCGCAGGTATATGATCCACATATATGTGTGTATCACCACCAATCCAAGTAGCATTGCCGGGAATCATGTCAGATACTTCTGCAAACAACATCAATAATAATGACATACTTGCTATATTGAATGGTACGCCTAATACAGTATCGCAACTTCTTTGATACATGTTGAGGTCCAAATAGAATTTAGGTATGTTATATACATCGAGAACTCTTGGAATATAATCTTTTTCCGCAGCATCTTTTCCTACAATTTCTGCGAACTGTACTTTACTGTTTAAGCCTTGTTCAATAGCAATTGCTTCTCTCACATCAAAACTCAGTGGTCTGACAATGAATTGATACAGCAAATGACATGGTGGTAATGCCATATCCTTAAAATCCGCTTTGTTCCATGCATCAATAATATGATACCTGCTGTAAGGATTTGATTTCAATCCGTCAAGCACTTCTTTTACCTGGTCAACACCATTCTGATTACGCCATTGATAACCATAGACCTTGCCTAAGTCACCAAGTCTATAACCGGGAAACCAATCTTGACCTCTAACATCCAAGTGACCAATCCCTACTCCGTCTTTTATGACCGAAATGAAATCTTCTATTTTACTAAAATTGTTAATTTCTTTTTCGTCTTTCATTATTGGTGGATTTGCGTCACGGAATTTTAAATACCAGCGATAAGCATCACCATTCCAAATGTTCACGTTGTTGTCAACGAGATATTTAATGTTTGTTTCACCCCTGAGAATCCACAGAAGTTCATGTACAATGCCTTTCCAAAACATCTTCTTAGTTGTAAGAAGCGGAAAGCCATCTAATAAGTTCATTTTTATTACACCATGAGAAATTCCAATGGTATTTGGCATGTTTGCTCTGCCACTTTCTTTTTCTACGCCATCACTTACGATGGTTTCAAGTAGTTCCAAATATTGTTGCATTATACCATAGTCTTTTTACTTTTAGGATTATTTAATGCATCGAGTTCCTTATTGATGCGTGTGATATCCGCAGGAAGTAGCGGTATCATGTTTGCGGTAGTCTTACCGTTGATTTTTTCTGGCTTAGTGCCACGTTTGAGTTGTGCTTCTAAAAGTCTTTTAGCACTTTCTCTTCTTAATCTGATTCCAGTTGTACCCTTCATAATCAAATGTTTATTAATATAGTTATTTATTTCCGGTGCTTCCATAGCCACCGTCACCCCTTGTGGTGTCCGATAATTCATCGGTTATTTCAAATGTAACATCTTCTCGTGTTCTCATTTGTATTTGTAATATCCTGTCGCCTATTTCATAAGGTGGTAATGTTGGTATTATATGATAAAATACTGCCTGATATTCTCCACGATATTCTTCATCACCAGTTCCAATACAATTACTTAATATTAATCCAGTTTTATGTACAGAACTTCTTGGTCGTAAATCTAATTGTGTCCCTATCGGTATTTCCATTGCAAATCCAAGTCCATAATGAATTCTACCATCACCAAAATCTTTTTTTGATGTTGCAACAACATCATAACAAGCATCGGTATCTATTACTTTCTTTGGAATTTGTGCGTCAGGGTGTAATTTTTTTATTTTAATTATTTCCATATTATCTATTATTCAATAGTTGTTTAGCAAAACTTCTGAGTCTTTTTGCACAAAAATCATAAAATTTATCTTTAGCAGATGTTTGATACGTATCATATTTATTAAATTTGCTAATTAAATTCTGTAGTGCATTATTATTTACGGTTTCCACATTATAATATAATAGTATTGGATACCTTCTTAAGAAAGGACTAATAAAATTATTTAAAAGTAATTCATTGTTTTGCCCACTGAGAATACTATTCTCTTGTTCAACTGTAAAATAATTTGTTTTCATTGTTACTAATTTTCGTATCTATTATTTTTGCTTAAATTTTTTGTTGCCTCTAAGGGTTGAAGATTTGAAAGTGCCCACGCATCATTAAATTCTATTTTTAAGTCAAACCAACTTAATGGTTTTCTGTGGTCAATATGCCAATAAGTCCCATAATTCTCCCAAGACATTTCTGGAGTAAATTTACTTTCAAGATGTATAATTAAATCATTTAGTGAAAAATTTACAAATTTCAACCAACTAAATTGTTTCTTGTCATTTTTTAAACATTCCCAAATTGCTTTACTCATATTTTTACTTAAACGATAGTATGGATTATTTCTTTTATTTTTTGCATATTCACGTGCTTGAGCCAAGTGTTGTTCTCTGTGATTTATTTTCCAATTATTTTTAATCTCATTTGACCTCGTTCTGTTATTTTCTGCCCAATTCTGACTATAATTTAATTTTTTATCTCTATTCTTACTGTAACCCCTTTTACTTATTTTTTTTAATGTTTCTGGATGCCTTGCATTACAGTTTTTATTAAGATTTCTTTTACATCCATAACAAATTCCCGTGCTAACATATCTTTTATCAATATGTCCATATTTGCAAGGATTTCCAGTAAAATACCATTTTTGTTTTATTAATTTTGCTTCTTCTTTAGTTATTATTTTCAAATTATTCATAAGTATTGTTTAACATAAATACTTATATACCATAAAAAATCTCCAACTATCTATAATCACCATTACCATGTAAAGTGCCCCTATCTCTTCGAGATTTAAGTTTTTCTATATTTTCTTGTGCCACATGTTCTAATGATAAGCCAAGATTGTCACAAAGTGAAGCCAAATACCACATTACGTCTCCAATTTCAAAAGATATTTCTTTTTTTGCTTCAGCACTGATATATCCACCATTATCCCTGATTATTTTCTTGATCTTACCCTGAACTTCACCTGCTTCACCAAGACCTAAACCATCATACGCAACTGCAAGTAATTGTTTTACTTCTGGTGGCGTGTCAGGATGTTTTTCTAAGAACTTATCCAAAGATATTTTCAGAAAATTTGCTTCCTTTTGGTATTCACTGAATGTTGTTATCATTTAATATACTATTTAAAATGTCATCATCACTTAAATTTTGTAATGCTTCGATTTCTGCATTATAATCTTTTTCCAACTTTTCGTTTAGTTCATCAATTTCTTTGATTTTATCTAAACTGAACCGTGCTTGTGATCCACCATCCATTTCAACAAATGAAAACAATTGATTATTAATTGGATGACTTACATCATAATTTTCTTTCTTTGCATAAAATTGCAAAGTTATTTTCAGTAATTCAATGGTATTTTGATAACCTTCAATTGAATTTGATTTAGGTTCTGGCTTTGATACGCTCAAAGCATATGCCCGATTAACCCAAGACTTGAATTTTTCGTAGATTTCTAAATCATTTTGAATTAATTTGCCCTTCCAAAAGAATCCTTCTTTATTGATTCTTATTATTTCTTCAGGTGGTTCAAGATATGAAAATACAATGTCATTTCGATCATATGTTGGTCCTGTTATTAATGATTCACCCACTATTACTTTACCTATTTCTCCTTCTAATGGAATTTCTAACTGCTCATTCATTTTCTTCGATTTTATTAATAGTCGTCTCCATTCTCATCTTCTGCTATTTGATCTCGTTCGATTTGCGACATTTTTGTTTTCACAGTTTCTTTCAAGTCACTTACTTCATTTGGATATAAAGTAAATTCCTTGCGGAATGGATGCATATTATTTTTATTTATTTTTTGATGAAAAAATTTGCCTTGAGAATCGGCTTTTTCGAATTCATCGTATAGTTCTCTCGAAACATTACCATATGAATACGTGTGACCTCTACTGAATGCTATGTAGAGTCTTTTATTGCCTTGAAAATATGTGGTTTTTAGAACATTATCTGAATTAAAAACTGCTTCAATATACCCTACACTTTTGTCTTCATTGAGAACTTCCTTACGTTCAACTAACATATAAAACTATTTAAGTTAGCAAATATAAGCAATTAACAATTAAAGTGCAAGAGTATTTATATAAAAAGTCTATATAAATGTCACTACCAAAGAAAGTAAAATATACTATTGATACCAATCCACCTAAACCTGGAAGCGAATATCTTAAATATGGCTTTGACCGAATTGAAGAACTAATGCTTGCCACCGATGAAAAAACTAAGTATTTACCAAGGACTATTTTACTTGAAAATATTGATCAGGCGGTTTTTGATTATGTAAATCAAGATCATATGCAGGCAACTATTGACGGCAAAATTGTTCCTACCTTTTATCTCGATAATGACCGTTGGGGAGAATTCTCAAAGACATGGAAATTCGTTGATAACGATAAAAACGTACCAACGCCTTATATTACAGTAAGACGTATGGACAAACAACCAGGTACAAGACTTGGTACAAAATATAGAATTCCACAACCACGCAAATTTAGATATCTTCAAGTTCCAATATTGGACGCAGGTGAAGTAATCTATTTGATGTTTAAAATGCCCGAACCAGTGAATGTAGATTTGACTTTTGAAGCAACACTTTTTACCAAATACCGTGTTGATGTCAATCAGTATGATGAACAAATACTTAAAAACTTCGCAAGTCGTCAGGCATATATTTTTATTAAAGGTTCACCGATGGCACTGACCTTTGAAGGTTTTGCTGAAGCCAATCCAATTGAAAATATCGATGGTGACAGATTCTTCGTCAGTAAATATGCTTTGAAAGTCTTGGGGTTCATTCAAGACGAAAAAGAATTCGAAATAGTAAAAACAATGAGAAGAACAAAAATTGGTTTTGTTATTAAATAAATAATGCTACATTTGCATTATGAATGTACTATCTGCTTTCGATGGAATGTCATGTGGACAAATTGCCTTAAATAAAGTTGGCATTAAGTACGATAATTACTATGCTTCTGAAATAGAGCCAAATGCAATAAAAGTTACACAATATAATTATTCCCGAACAATTCAACTTGGCGATATTTGTAAAATCAAAGGATCAGACCTGCCACAAATAGACCTTCTTATAGGCGGGAGTCCTTGTCAGAGTTTTTCACCTGCCATTTCAACCAACAGTGGTTTTGATGGTAAATCCAAATTATTCTTTGAATACATTAGATTGTTAAAAGAATGTAATCCCAAATATTTTCTTCTTGAAAATGTTCAGATGAAGAAAGAATGGCAGGATGTGATTACTTCATATATGGGAGTTAAGCCAATACTTATTAATTCTGATTTGTTTTCAGCACAAACACGACCAAGACTTTATTGGACTAACATACCAATCGGTAAGTTACCTCAGAGTAACCCGTTACTGCTTGGTGATATCCTTGAACGCACTGTAGATACCAAATATTTTTATGCAGAATCTTTTGATTTTCATGGATTTGACAAAGTAGTGTGCGCTACACTTCACGTAAATGGTCATGATATACTCAAAAGAGTTAATTCACCGCTTCATAAATGTCAGACACTTACTGCAGTTTGTGGTGGAAATCAACAGAAAAAAACATTACATGGTATTATTGATGGTCTTGGTCTAATAATAAGTTATAAAGTCCGTAAACTCACACCTTTGGAATATGAAAGACTACAAACAGTTCCCGATGGTTACACATCAATAGTCAGTGACGGTGCACGATATAAAATGCTTGGCAACGGTTGGACCGTTGATGTGATAAGTTTTATTTTTAAAGGTCTTTAAACACTAAAATATTTACCTGTCGAATAATTAAAAGTCTGACCACTTGGATAATTCTGTGCTTCATTATTGAAATTATCAACAGTAGCATTGACTTTATTTGTATATGCAGGATTCTGCCATATTTCATTTGCTGAAAATGTAGCGGTTGATGTGGGTAAAAATTCCCATGTTTTTGTAACAACATTTAATCTTGTTGGAAAGAACATATATAACGGTGTGGTATCCAAAGCATAAGTGGGATTATAAAATAATATTACTTTACCTGTTTTTGCATTATAAAAACTAATTTTAGTATATCCAGTTGTAGTTGAACCACTCTGTGCATTGATGTATGGTAATGGTACATATAAATAATATACTTGATTATTTGAATTAAGTGTGTATTGCGGAGCAAGACCGATTTTGGTAATGTATGTTGTCAGAACTTTTACCTGAGTACTTACATCATAACTATCATATAGTTCAAAAATAAAGAAACTATTTAAAGTGTTAAGTTGTTGTTGAATCAATTCAGGAGTAGTGAATCCTGCTGCTTCAAATGTATTAGTTGGTGAACTTCCAAAGAAAAAATTAAATTGAACTGCAGGAGAATGAAGTACATATTTAAACCTGCGTTCTTCAAGATCAATTTCTGGATTAATTAAAGTATCAGAAACACCTTGCGTTAAATTGTCAATTTCTTGCTGATAACCTAAAAAATTATCATCGGAACTCAAATTAAATTTTATGTTCACAATACCAGTAAATCCAGTGGTGGTGTGACCAGAAACTTTAACCTGAGTTGTACCAGTAGGAGTAATTATGTATTTTATTTGTTGTTTAATTATCGACATGGTTTTCCTATGTTGTTTATATCACCTAAAGGCGATTTATTTAATACCTTCGGCTGACCAAATTTTATCTGAGTAAATACATTGAATGTATTAAGATCATTTAAATCTGGTACTATATCAAGAATTACTGCTGAAAACAAATATCTTCTCATATTCACAAAAGGATAGTTAACACCTTGATTATTTAATGGATCAATAAATCCTTGTGGTACAATATCTCTCCACACATAATTTCCATTACCAATAGGCGTTGCGTAATATGGTATTGATATTTCCTCTGCATATGAAGTAGTTCCGGTATTTGCAGTCATTAAACTATCGTTAAAATATCTTAATGTAAATGGAATAAATGGATTGTATTTCCATTGAAGATATTTTTGCTGTGCTCCGTCTTTATATGGTGTTGATATGTAATATATTTGCGGTGATATTTGAACCTGTAAAAATAATTGTTGAGAGTATTCGATTAAATCACCATATACTTTATCACCAATAACTAAATTAGGTAAAGGTGAAGTATATATTACTTTATGTCTAACACCATCTGTTCCCCAAGAAGTACCTGACATTACTTCAGTTATTTGTGGACTATTTCCATTTTTTCCAACCTGATATTGTGGATATAAATATAATTCTGTTGCGGGAAATCTGAAATTATCTAAATATGGAGTAATATCAAAGTCTTTGTTAAAATTAAATGCATATACTTGCTCTCCATAAGCATTATTGGTAAAACCAGCATTATATAATTCAAAGTCTGAAGGTGTTGCAATTACTTCAAAATATCTTGCATATTGTGCTGCATTTGAAGTCGTTACTGTAGTTCCAGTGCCTGTGCCCGGTCTATACATTTTAAAATAGTCCATGTATATACTCTTATTGCTACTATTAGCAAGAATTGATATTTGTGTAACCGGTAGACCTGAAGTTGCACTAAAAGTATATTGCTTAAATCCTGCATTTACCGCAAGAGTTTGAAAACTAAATAATAATGTTGCATTTGAAAGCACTATTATTGTTAATCCATCTGTTCCTACAACTAATGGTGAAATACTTACGTTGGTTTCAATTACAAAATCACCATATACTGACGTGCTTAAATTTTTAGTTAAAGAAATCAGATTAAATGGTGTGCTAAAAAGAAATTGATTGTCAAGAACAAATTGTGCTTGATTGGCTAATGTTTTCTGAACATAACTATTAGTTGTGACACTAACGGTCCAACCTACAGGATAATTGCTTGGCGAACTCGTGGTCCAATTAAGAA
>Ga0209777_10006203_pt1 | contig 13525 bp, 13 predicted proteins | sample FrelakmetHBP12HB_FD_187147 | JGI IMG/M metagenome (GOLD analysis project Ga0209777, IMG submission 187147) | Freshwater lake sediment microbial communities from the University of Notre Dame, USA, for methane emissions studies -HBP12 HB (SPAdes)... | ecosystem: Environmental > Aquatic >...
CGCCGCCGGAAACTTGATCGACTGGGGGCAACCCATGGGTCGTCTGGGAGGCCTTGGCCTTGCTGGGGTACACAATCAGTCTCACGAAGGACCCTTGAGCCAACAGAGTGTCAGGTCGAGGGTCTTGGGTATAGACCAAGTCGTCCCTATTGGCATTGTAACGCTCCAAAATCTGGATTTTAACCTGGAACCCTGCCCCTGCAAGACGCTCGCGGGCATTGTTCAAGGGCAGGCCTTCCACTTGAGGCACCCTGGCCTTTATTATTTCGGCCCTGATGAAGGCGCCTCCACCAGAGTCTGCCGGGCCACGGCTTTTCCAGGAGGGGGATTCTGCCGCACAACTTTGTAGACAGCCTTGATGCCAGGGAAAGGTTTTTCCCCTTCCAGATGCTGCCACATCCTGAGTCCCGCGCGCTCCAGCTCTTTTTGTGCCAACCCCGCCTCTATACCTACGATGTTGGGCACATTGATGTTCTGCCCCTGCGCCAAAGCCAGGGCAGCCACGGTCAAGCCTACCGCAAAGCCCAAAACTATGACCATGTGCCTTTTCATGCTTGCCTCCTGTCGTTCTAACCCATATTTTCAAAACCTAAAGTCCCATTTAGGAGACTAAAGGCGGTGCCCCCTTGAGTATCACTCCTGGCCTGAAGAGTGATCCTTGATCAGGATTTAAAACTTACTGATGATTAAATTCGATTCGCTCGTTAGAAATCAAGGAAGGCATACCGCTTTTTTCCTCAGGAGTTTCTCCCGGCATCACTCCTACGCCGCGAGTCAGGGCATCTAAAGATCCCCTCAAGCGGGCGGTTTTCAGGGTTGCCTGGGTCCCCCCGCCTTTCCCCTGTCGCAGATCGGCAACCAGGGCGTCCAGATTGGCGATCTTAAAAGGGGAGGCAATCACATAGAGGGTCTCCTTCCCGGTAACTTCGTCCAAATAATACCAGTTGGCCGAAGCGGAAGGAATTTCGTAGGCCATTCCTCCTTTTACAAAATTGTCGGCCCCGGCCTCCATATGGGGAAAAATGATCTGGGCCTTTCCCGCACCGTCAAAATTGATAACATACACATAGCCATCATTATCCGTTTTAAAGCTGACCCTAAATTGATCGCCGGTCTTTAGGGTAACCCCCTGAGAAAACTTCACCGGTTCATATTCAGTGTTTTTGGTCACCGGCAGAGTTTTCGGGCGACGAACCTTTAATGAATAATTAATATTGACCTTCTTGGCCTCCTTGGTTTCCTCAAGGGCCGGCGGAGCTGCCGTTACCCCCACACCCCTTTTCTGGATCAAGGCCTGCATTTTATTACCCAAGTTGTTGAGTTCATCAAAAATGGCCGGACTGTCGCCACCGGCCTCCGCTCCTGTCTTAACGTCCGGGGCAGGTATATTTTGGGCCTCAGCTATCTTTTGGTCTAACCCTACATCCGGTCTTAAACCCTTATCATCCATTTGTCCCAGAGGCTGTGACGGCGGCGTAGGCGGCATTGAAGGCGGGGCGCCCATAGGCGGCGCCATGGAAGCATCTATGCCGATTCGCGCCGTATTGGCCATTTCCCTGATCTTTAACTGGGCACGCCTCAGATACCGTTGTTCGGTCACATATTCGTTCTTGGTGATCATGCAATTATTGTATTCGATACATACCTGATACTGATGGGCCATCAGGTCGCCGGTGATACTGTCCAGGTTAATCAGCGGCTGCGCTCCTATGCCGACCCCGGTTCCGAAATTCTGTATCACATTAAGATCAAACTTAATTACCCTTTTATACTGTTCAAAGGCCATGGTGCAATCCATCAGCGGCCTGGGGCCGTCCGGGCAGGAAATCGCTTTGCCGGTGGGGGCACCCTCCCTGGTGGTGACACAGGCGGCCGTCAGTAAAATTAAGCCCAATAAGAATATCAGTTTTGCATTTCTCATAGGTTTGCCCTGCCTTTCATTCGTTTTGCATTATCTTTGGTACTCAAATTATTATACTATAAATCGATTACCATCCACTCATCAACGGCTGCCGCCTAGGACAAAGGCCCCGTAAATCGACGGCGGGAAGCCTTTTTGGATTAAGGCATTTCTGGCACTCAGCCAAGCCTCTCCAAGGTCTCCTTTCTGCAACTGTTGGTGAAATACTTCCATAAAAATTTTTGTCCCCTCATCATCAATAGGCCATAAACTACTAAGAATGGCCAAGGTCCCGCCTAAGTAAAAACTGCGCGTCAGACCCAAAAGATCATCGCCGGAGATAATCTTGCCCATGCCAGTTTCACAGGCGGACATAATAACAATACTGGCCAGCAAAGGCTTTTCATACAAGTCATAAGCCGTTAAAGGAAAGGCTTTGCCGTTTTTGGTCACAAAAAGGGCGGAATTTAATGGGTCTTTGGGATTAAATAGGCCGTGTGTGGCCAAGTGCAGAATTTTAATACCGGAACCAATGGAATCACGCAGACCTTGTTCGGTGGCCTTTTCCCCCAACAGGGGAGCGATCCGGTAAAGGGAGGCAATTTGTTCTACCTCACTCCTGGCTCCGGGAAGTTGGGGCAACACCCCTCCGAATTCCGGGTCCCCAAACACAGTGGCGGTCTGGCGGGTATCAATCGAATGGGGATGGCGGATCAACCAGCCTCCGTTGGGCAGGACTACCACCGGGGATTGGACGTTCAATCCACCCCAGGGTATAAAATAAAAGCTTCCCGAAGGAACCACGTAAATGGTTTTTAAGGCAGGCCATTTGGAGATCTGTAACCGATCCGCCAGTTCTCTTAAGATTTTCTCAGCGGGGGTTGCCGAGGGTTCTGCCGCTGAAGCGAATCTTTTAATGGCCACCCCCCGCTTGGTTTTGTCCCCCACAGGAAGGCCGATAGATTGAGAAAATCGATCCAGGAGATTCTGAAGATCATTCCAGGTCAAAGATAGGGTTTCCACATCCTGATCCCTTGAGCTGATGAAAAACAATTGAATAAGTTCATTCCCCCAGCCAGGTAAGGGATAGATAATCACATCGCCTTGTTTTAGTCCTTCTTGGATTTGTTTGAGCGGTTTAGAAGAAATGTAAAGCACATCGGCCAACTCGGTATCTTTCTGCCTGAGCTTTTCCAGCTCAATCTGGCGCCGCTTCAGTAATTCCTGTTCTTTTTCGGCACTTTTTTCCGGGGAGTCACCAAGCGCTTCATTAATCAAGCGTTGTTGGAGGATCTGTTGGTTGAGCCTTTGAATCGAGGCGACTAGTTCAGGTTCTCGGGTTTGAGTAATTTTTTTACCGGCCAACATGTCCACAAAGGCCCGGCCCCGGGCTCTTTCCAGATCTTCAAAAAGCCTGGAGAAATCTTTTTTCTTTAAATTTATTTTAGCCAGAAGATAGGCCACATCCTCTTTTCCGACGCCGAATCGAATTTTGGCCCGATCGGTAGACAAAATCCCTGAAACCTGATCAATACCCGCCTGGGCCTGTCGTAATGCCTCTTCGGCTTCCGTCTCCTGTCCCATTTTAAGCAGAGTAGCTCCAACCATGATCTGGACCCGCCAAACCATATCGGTGATTCCATGGCGACGAGCCAGTTCCAATGTTTTCCTGGCTGCTTCCAGACTTGCATTAATTTGTCCGATCATCAGCAAGGTTCTGGCCTTTAAGGCCTCCAGAATCACTATCCCCTTTTTATATCCAAGGGTCTGAAAGTATTCTGAGGCACGATTGAAAATCGGCTCACCTTCATTCAATTTCCCGGTAGTGGCCGTTTGGGCGCAGGCCAAGAAAACCAGATTCATGGCCCGCCCATAATAACTGTCCACATGACCGACAATAAAACGCCCATAGAGAGGATGTCCGGTTACATAGTGGACATCGTTGAATTTTTTTTCAGCCTCTTGGGCCCAGCGAATGGCTTTTTCATAATCCTCCTGGAAAATATATACGCCGGCCAAAGCGGCAAAGGCCCGTATTTGAGCTGTTGCCACTCCTACCAGTTGAGGAAGATTGCTTGGCGGCAGGGCATAAGAGGTAGGCATGCTCCAATTGCCGGCAGCTTGGACTACTTGAAACAAATCCCGTTTGGCTGAATCGTAATCTTCAAGCCAAATCTCGATTTCTCCTCTCAGGGCTCGGCTATTCCAATTATGTCCGATAAAGGCGATTTCCTTTTTTGAGGTGGATTCTAATTCCACTTCCGCATCGGCTGCCCTCCCCATCATGATAAGGACCTGGGACTTAAGGAAGGAAATCTGCCAGGCCATTCCTGGATCATTGGCCTTGGCTTCCGCTCGCTCCAGGGCTTTCAGGGCCGCTTCGCCGTCTCCTCCCAAATAAGTTTCATAGGCCAGTTTCAATTCAGGGGTCACAGTGATTCCGTAAATGTTTTGTTTGCCTATTTCAGGGATCAATTGTTTTTTGGGCGGCAGCGGCGTGATTGAAATCGAACTTTGATAAACCGGTGGACCGCTTCTTTCCCATTGTCGGATCAAGGTGTTTTGAGCAGTCTGGTCCAATTCTGGAAGTGGTTTTAATGGAGGCAAGGCCACTTCCAAGCAGCCGGAAAGGAAACAAAATACAAATAGAAGAATAAGGTTAAAATAACGCGTTCTTGTCCAAAGTAGTTTTATTTTCATCTCGGTCAATGCGTCACTCTCTTACTTATAAACACTTAATTTGGGCATACCGGGAAATCTATAAATAGGACCAGGACCAACAACAACTTCTGCCCCCGGAGGAGGGTCCTGGCTGAATACTTTGTTGCGTTGGTTTGGATTGCCAGTGGTGACTTGCTTTAATTCATATCCATTCACAATAATATTCATGCCCTTTATGGCCGCTTTCGCACTTTCATAATCCATACCAATCACGTTGGGCATAAGGACCATCGCTTTAGCGTCGATACTAACCCAAGTCCCGTATGGTAGTTTTTGGCCGGCCGATGGATTCTGGGAAGCCACCTTGAGATATATAGGGGGAGGGACCTTAAGAAAATCAGGATTAAACACGGGCGGTTTGTATCCGGCCGTTTCTATGGCCTTCATAGCCTCTGCCAGTTTCATTCCCACCACATTGGGCACCGGCAAGGTGTCTTTATACATGACCATCTTAACTGCCGAACCCTTGGTCACTTGACCTCCCGCCGCTGGATCCTGGGAGAAAACCGTCCCTTGTTGCTGGGGATTTTTCGGTTCCTGGGCACCGACCAGCTCATAACGAAGACCGGCTTTATTCAAAAGATCCAAAGCATTGATGAGATGAATCCCCACCACATTGGGAACCGTTACCACATTTCCCCCTCCACTCTCATATTTGTATGCTTTAAGCAAGATGGTCTGGGTGGGCGGTAACGGAGTCCCCGGGTTGGGGTTCTGGGCAAAGATCTTATTATTCAGACCTTGGTTATCGGTCTTTCCATATTCGTATTTGACTATGTATCCTCGAAGGGCCAAGGCCTTGCCTGCCTCTTCAAGGTTCTGTCCGACCACATTGGGCATGGTCATCGGAGCAGGGGCCTCATAATGATAATAAGCAAGAACCGGCGCTCCTTCTACGGGCTTGCCGGCTATGGGGGTTTGGGCAAATACCACCTGGTCCTGCCCTCTATCCTTGGTCGGATTCGGCCGCGCCCCCCAGCCGGTTATTCCCGCTTGAGTCAAGGTCGCCGTGGCTCGTTCCAGAGTCATACCCACTACATTGGGCATAAATTTTTTAGATGAAAAGGTTTGGGATTGAGCAATCGGTGTTAAAACAAAAACGAGACATAGAATTCCTACCCCCAAAAAGAGTCTTTTGTTCATGGAAGCCTCCTTCTCGACGGGAATGAAAAACCGTCATGACCTCGTTTTACATCAAAAAGCTAAAGATATTTTCCTAATATTGAGAAAAAAAGTCAATCTTTAATGTCGCTTCAATGTCTAACGGTCTTTTAAAATTTTAAGGGCCCTATTTCTTCCCTTGACACCTTTTTTATTTTTCCCTATTTTAATAAAATTTAACTATTAAATCCGGATGGGATGCCTCTTTTGAAAAAGCCATTGTGGCAACCGTAGGAAGAAGGTGTAGTTGGCCCTAAGAAATGTGGTTTACGGTCGGCAGGTCTTGAATAAGGATGTCCTGGCCAATCCCAAAACCCTGAATCTGTACCAGGATCTCCCGGAGCGCAAAAAGTAAAATCATGACGAACACCATTCCTTCTCGGGAAGCCTGTTTGGTCCTAATGAATCAATATGACATGCTCCCCCAAATCAAAGCCCACAGCCTCCAGGTGGCCCGGGTGGCCCTTTGCCTCGGGGAAAGCTTGATTTCTCATTATCCGGAATTGGATATGGCCTTGGTCGAAGCCGGGGCCTTGCTCCACGACATCGCCAAAACCGAATGCCTAAAAACCAAGGGCAACCATATTCTGATCGGCGAAGAAATGGTCAAAGCCATGGGCTATCAATCAGTGGCCCGGATTGTGGCCCAACACGTCCGTTTGGAAAATGAATATTACCACAAAGAATGGATGGACGAAGTAGTTCTCGTCCATTATGCCGACAAAAGGGTCGTCCATGAACAAGTGGTTGATTTAGAGGAACGTTTCAAGTATCTGCAGGAGACCTATGGGCGTTCTAAGAACGCTGCTGAACTCATTGAGGCCCTTTATCAAGATACCTTGAAGATGGAGAAAAGAATTTTTCTTCATCTCTCTTTTCCACCGCATGCACTCAAGGATCATCTTGACCATGGATAGTGAGCACATTCTCCGTCACGCTAACGGGTTGATCCTGCTGAAAGCGGACATGTCCCTCTTCAGCATGATCAGCGAGAGAGCTACAAAAAATAAACCTCTACCTTGTATGGAATCCCGCCCTGCGGGACTGCACCACGGTGCGGGAGCATTACCGCACATTCGGTGCGGGAGCATTACCGCGCATCACGGTGCGGGAACCTTCCCGCACGCCACGGTGCGGGAACCTTCCCGCACGCCACGGTGCAGGGAGCTTCAAAAGGGTTGAGAAGAAATCATGATTTAAGGATTCAAGGGTTCAAGTGAAATAATTGTGACAGGAAGGACACCTGATGGCGGATCAAAAATATCCACTAAGCATGGATGATCTATCTCAACCCGAATTGGTTTTGTGGCTTATGGAAGGATTTCGACGCACCTTGATCCATTACGGATGCTGGTTTCGAGAAGTTGAATATCAGCTCGGTATCCAAAGGGCCACCGAGATCGAAGGGGAAGCTGGGGATCTGGCCTGGCAGATAATCCTTAAACGCCTGGCCCCTCTTTTTGGTTTTGAAATCGAAGATGGGGTTCCCCGAGCCTTGAAGCACCTGAGTAAAGAAAAACTGATCAAGGCTATTGATGCCGTGGCCGTGAACTGGCTGGCCGATGACGGCGTTTGGTTTCAAACCGTGGAAAAGCACTATGGCATGGACTATGCCAAACGGTGTAATGATACCTGTTGGTCCCGTTTTTCTTCTTATGAGGCATTAAGGATCAAGAAACTGCAGGGGCTTTCGGAATCTCCGGGATTGGAAGGGCTCAAAGTCGCCCTTGGTTTTCGCTTATACGCCCGCATCAATAAACAATCCATTGAAGAGATTGACGAGAATAGTTTTATTTTTCGCATGAATGATTGCCGGGTCCAGTCGAGCCGCAAGATCAAGGGCCTGCCTGATTATCCCTGTAAATCAGCCGGCATGGTTGAATATCCTTTTTTTGCCTCCGCCGTCGACAGACGCATCAAAACTGAATGCCTGGGCTGCCCTCCGGATCATCACCCGGAGAATTGGTATTGTGCCTGGAAATTTAGTATTATATATTGAGAATTATCTCAAGTAGAGTTGACCATAATAAAAAGATTCGAGGGGTAAGAAAGTTAATGAAAAAGGTGCACGATATACGATTTCTCCTTGAACCTTAAACCTTGTCCTTGACACTTTGATAATCATCACAAGGAGGGAGTAAATGCTGACAGCCAATCGCGATCTAATGCACCAGGCCAGAGAATCCCTAAAAGGACGTTGGGGATTAGCTGTGGGCGGAAATGTGATCTACCTGGTCCTTTTTCTTGCGGTCCAATACATCCCCAAACTGGGCTGGATCGGGGGCCTGATCATCGGCGGTCCATTCTTCTTGGGATGGTCCTCTTTTTTTCTTTCCCTTTCTCGAAATCAAGAAGCCCAACTCTCTCTTTTGTTTGACGGTTTCTATCGTTTTGGCAAGGCCCTTGTTACCTATCTGTTAATGGTACTTTTTATTCTACTCTGGACCCTCCTGTTCATTATACCGGGCATTATGGCCTATCTGTCCTATTCCCAGACCTTTTTCATCCTGGTCGATAACCCGCAGATGGATGGAAGAGAGGCCTTGAGAAAAAGCAAGATTATGATGACAGGAAATCGCGGGAAATTATTCTGTCTTTTTTGGAGATTTTTTGGCTGGTTCCTATTGGGGATCTTAACCTTAGGAATCGGTTTCCTGTGGATCATTCCTTATTTGGCAACCACTGCGGCCAAGTTCTATGATGATCTCAAGAGAGAGGCTATTCCTTCGGTCATGGCCGGTCCGGTTTCTCAACCTGTCCAGCCATAGAAGACAAACAAAAAAACCTATGTCCGAATCTTCCATCCTCGTCAGCGTTAGCCGTTGCCCTGATTATCAACCAACCAATTTGGCCAAGGCAGTGGAGAAAATCTTGTCCGCCCTGGAGCCGCTTCCTCTGAGCAGCGGGGCCCGTGTCCTGCTTAAACCCAATTGTCTTTCGGCCCATTACGGGCCGGACAGGCCGATCAATACTCGAGGAGAAGTTGTTGAAGCAGTCGGGCATTATCTGCGCAGCCGCCACCAAGTCAATTTAATAATTGCCGATTCCGGCGGAATGGGTTCTTACGGCAAGACCAAACGGGCCTATTCTCTCATGGGTTTGGACCGGACGGCCGAAAACTTAAAGGCCGAATTGATCAACCTGGAAGAACTTGGGCTTATCGAACTCCAAAGCCCTTCGGGCAAGATATTACCAAGCTTCAAGGTCACGTCCCTGCTGAATCAAATTGACGTTATCATCAATCTGCCCAAATTAAAAACCCACATCCTGACCGGAATTACCGGGGCCATCAAGAACTATCTGGGGCTCCTGCCCGGATCGCTTAAACGGGACGTCCATGTTCTTGCCTCCAGCGGCCCGACCATGGCCCAGGCCTTAGTGGATATCCTGAGCGGCATAAAGTCTAAAGTTCCTTTGACTTTAAATTTCATGGACGGGATTATTGCTATGGAAGGGGCCGGCCCCACCCACGGACTACCCAGGCAGACCGGTTGGCTCCTGGCCTCGATTGATCCACTGGCCCTGGATGTCGTAGCAGCAACCATGATGGGTTTTAAGCCCTCCAAAGTTCAGACCATTGTCCGGGCAGCAGAAGCCGGCTTAGGAATAGCCGATCCCTCTTATATTGAACTCAATGGTGCTGATTGGCCTGAACTGCCTGTTCCCGGTTTCAAGCATCCCTACACCAGGGGGCGTGAATGGGCCGAAAAGATCATACCCACCTGGTTGATAGGAAAAGCCTTTGACTGGTTGTATGAAGCCAAACCCAAAGTGAGGGCAGAACATTGCCGGCTATGCGGCCTGTGTGTCCAGGCCTGCCCGGCCCAGGCTTTGAATCTGACTGAACAAGGGTTAGCCCTTAATCAAGAGCAGTGCATTGAGTGTTATTGTTGTTTGGAACATTGCCCCCATGAAGGCTTGTGGGTTCCTCGCGGCCTTTTGGATAGAATTCGAGGCCGAGGCTGATCGTTTCCATTTTGGACTTTCAGCTTTCAGCCTTGAGCACAGTTGAACTTCAATAAGGGAAAATTATCATGAAAGAAGTGGGAATCATCGGCGCCGGGACTATGGGTCATGGTATTGCCCAATGTTTCGCCGTCAAGGGTTGGTCGGTCAGGCTTTATGATCTCAAACCGGAAATCCTGAATACGGCTATAGATCGCATCCGGGCCAATCTAAGGGTTTTCATCGAGGCCGGATTAATCAATTTGGAAACGGCCGAGGCAACCCCAGACCGTGTGACTCTCTGCGATACTTTGCCTTTAGCCGCCCAAGGCCCTGAACTGATTATCGAGACCATCAGCGAAGAACTGGATCTCAAACGTCGGCTTTTCACCGAGTTGGAAGGTCTGGTTGGTCCGCAGACGATCCTTTGCACCAACACCTCGGCTATCAGCATTAGTGCCATTAGCCGGGACCTGAAGCGTCCGGAACGTGTTTTGGGTACCCATTTCTGGAATCCGCCTCATGTCTTGCCTTGTGTTGAAATCATCAAAAGCCAATATACATCCAATGAAGTTTTTGAAAAGATCGTCGCCATCGTAGCGGCCATCGACAAAGAGCCGATCCGTGTTCTCAAAGACGTTCCCGGATTTTTAGGCAACCGGATGCAGCATGCCCTTCAGCGGGAAGCGATGAATATTGTTGATCAGGGAATTGCCACACCTGAAGAGGTGGACCGGGTAGTCAAGTTCAGCTTTGGTTTGCGCTTGGCCTTGATGGGGCCTCTTGAGCGGGCCGACCTTGGCGGCCTGGATACTACTTTTCGGGTTCAAAAATATTTATTGCCTTATCTATGCAAGGAAATCGAGCCTTCACCCCTTTTGAAACAAAAAGTTGCTGACGGTCACCTAGGATCTAAAACAGGGCGGGGCTATTATCCTTGGCCTCCGGAAAAGACCGCCCAGACCATTAAAAAGAGAGATCGTTTACTCCTTGAACTTATCAAACTGATCCGGGAGGTCTGAGTTCTTTTCCGTTCCTCGAATGTTTTTTCATCATCTGGCTTGCTGTATGACTGCACCCATGGCTTGAATGACCTCTTCATCGATCTTCGTCCCATCAAAATCATAGACCAGGAAATGGGCCTTTTTCCCCAAAGCCGCCCGGGTCATCTGGACTGCCCGAAGGGGGCCCGGGTTGACAACCTGTCCGCAATCCGTATTGTTAATAACCTCGATGCCGGCTTCTTGAGTCAGTACCGTGGCGGGATCAAAATCGATACACCAGTGCCAATCCAGATAGTCCATTTTTCCGGATACCAGAGGCCGGCCCCGGCCGCCCGGACCATTGAGGACCATTCTGCCGGGCCATTCTCTCCTGGCTATTTCATGCCATTCTCTGGATTTATCCGAGTCATCAGGTTCTGAAACGGGAAGGAGTAAAACCAGGTCCGTATTGATTTGGTCTTTGATTTCCCGGACCCGCTCCAGGAACCATTCGTTGGAGGCCTTTCGTGGAGCCTCACAATTCCAATTTACCAGGCTGATAAGGGTAGTGATAGAATAGGTCCGCATGATATTTACAAATCGCTTGGCCGCCTCCACGTCCGTCCGGAAGGATAACCCTTTCCGTCCTTCTTCATCAAACCAAGGAACATACTCGATCTCGGTCAGCGTCAGCCCGTTTCGGGAAAGCAGTTCACCTAATTGATTCGGATCAGTCAGAAACCAGTTATTCACTAATCCGTATCCGATCAAGGTCGGTGCTCGAATAATCCCGGATTCCTTAACGGAGTGGACAAAAGAACCTGACCCTGGCTCTTGGGCTAATAGGAGATTGATGGATAAAACCCGAAAGAGAAGGAAAAAGGACAGGGCAAAAAAGAAAAAAGTCTTCATCCCATCTGATTTTTTCTCAGAAATAGCCTGCGTTCTCCGACCTGTTTCATTTTTTTATTTTTATTCCCAGGGACATCAAACCTCCCAGAAAAGAAACCCCGCCGGCCAATAGAAAGGGGATGGAAAAAGAGCTGCTGACATCAGAAAGATGACCCCCTATCCATGGCCCCAAAGCCTGACCTATACCGAAAAACAGGGTGACAAAACCCAGACCGGCCGGGGCCAGTTTGGGTCCTACCATATCACCGGCCGTGGCGGCCATGATGGTGGGGATACTCCAGGCACTTAAACCAAAAAGGATCGTGGAGAGATAATAGCCAAAAGGGGCCTTAATGAGGGCAAAGAGGATATAGGCTATCCCCAGAGTTAGGTAAGCCAAGGCCGCTCCCCGGGCCCGCCCCAGGCGGTCGGAGATACCTCCCCAAATCACCCCGCAAAAAATACTGAGACCCCCGACGAGCCCCCAGAGACCACTGGCCTGTGGCGCACTGAATCCTATCTCTTTTATCAAGTAAGCGGCAAAGAAGGTCATGTAGATAATATAAGAAAAGCCATACATAAAATAGACTAAACCCAGGTACCAGACCAAACCCAATTTGTACACTTTCCCCCATTCGAGGGTTTTAGAGGAAGGCCCTGCTTTTACTTGTGGAGAGGCAGGATCAGCCTCCTCTCCCACCTGTCTAAGGCCCATTTCCTCAGGTCGGCTGCGAATAAAAATAGCTGCCACAACCGCAATCAAAAGCACAGCCAGCCCAAGGTAATGCCAGGCATAACGCCATCCAGCCATTCCATAGGCCTTTAGAATAAAAGGAATGATCAAGCTGGCAATCATAGTTCCCCCGCCGATTCCTGCCGAAACAATTCCAGTGGCAAAACCTCTACGCTTCATAGCAAACCAGGCCGAGCCGAGGGCTAAAGCAGGGACATAAGCGGCCCCGTGACCCAAACCGGTAAGCAGGCGCATGGTAAAGGCCATTTCAAAGCTTTGGGCCAGACCGGTCAAAAACATGGTAATCCCCATAAAGGCCAGGGCCAGGGTGATCGTCAACCGGGAGCCGAAGCGAGCGGCCAAGGCCCCGCCGACCAAGGCCATTAAAAGATAGCCGACAAAATTCCCGGTGCCTATCAGGCCCAGCTGTGTATAGGTAAAATGGAGTCCATCCTTCATGGCCGGCAGAATCAGGGTATAAGACATGCGTCCAAAACCGTGAGCCCCTATGGTAACCAGTAAGCCCGTAAAGATCACAATCCATCCATAATGCAGCTTGGGTTTTTCCATATTCCCTCCTCAAAACACCTCGAGAGGACTTCTCCCTCTCCGACACTATGTATTTTTTAGGGCCGCCTCAATTTCCTTTATCGATAAAGCCCGCAATAAATCACTTGCTGCAATTTCCATTAAAAAGCCCCGCTTCCCACCATTAATATACAATTTAACGAGAGAAAAGATACTTTTTTCCGCATAGACCGGCATTGTTTTTCTCGTCCCGAAGGGACTGATGCCGCCCACTTGATATCCGGTATGTTTTTGAGCAGTTTTTTCGTCACAGGGACTAACCCGTTTAAGGCCCATTAGGCGGGCCAGTTGTTTGGTGGATACCTGATAGTCGCCATGCTGCAGGACAATAAAAGGTTGGCGAGACTCCGATTCCATCACCAAAGTTTTGATGACAGCATGCTCGGAAACCTGGAGCGCATCAGCGGCGTGGCGGGTACCGCCGTGTTCTTCATAGGGATAAAAATGAGGCTTGAAACCGATTTGTTTGTCCCGCAAAAACCTCACTGCCGGGGTGATCGGAAAATCCTGATTTTCCTTCAAAGCCTCTCCTTTATTTTATTGACTTGGACGGATAAAAAGGCCTGTATTTGTCTGGTTGTGCCTTTCGCTAAATCATAAAAA
>Ga0209777_10006204_pt1 | contig 13524 bp, 18 predicted proteins | sample FrelakmetHBP12HB_FD_187147 | JGI IMG/M metagenome (GOLD analysis project Ga0209777, IMG submission 187147) | Freshwater lake sediment microbial communities from the University of Notre Dame, USA, for methane emissions studies -HBP12 HB (SPAdes)... | ecosystem: Environmental > Aquatic >...
TGTACCTACTCTTGTTCATGCCGCTCCTCAACGGCCTAGGCGGCGCTCCAGGACTACCTGCAGGAAAAACAGTAGACGTTTTCATCCCCGGACTATTGGTTCTACAAGCACTCTTCGGCACAGCATTCGTCGGATTCTCGCTCATCGACGATATAAGAACAGGAGTCATAGAACGATTCTTAGTATCCCCAGTTAACCGCTCAGCAATTCTGCTAGGCAGAGTTCTCAGAGATGCATTCGTCCTTATTATTCAATGTACCTTGATTACATTAGTTGCCATTCCATTTGGCTTGAGCGTAAACGCAGCCGGATTCTTACTCTCCCTATTACTATATGCTTTAATTGGAATTACCATGGCATCAATTTCATACGGCTTCGCCCTTATCTTTAAGATTGAAGACTCACTTGCCCCAACATTAAACACAATAACACTACCTGTCTCTTTGCTATCAGGCATTATCCTTCCCCTCGCACTTGCACCCATCTGGCTTCAAGATATAGCAAAAATAAACCCATTCTCATACGCCGTAAACGCAACACGCGCCCTATTCGCCGGAAACTTCCAAAACATAGGAATCCTAGAAGGATTCATAGTCATAAGCGCACTAGCAATCATAGTATTTCTGTGGGGGTTAAGATCACTCAAGAAAATGGCATCATAACCAAGATTCTTTGCGTTTACCTCTAACACAGTAATGTGCGTGAGGATTCACACAAGATTACAACTTAAATGACCGTTGCTACAATCTAAAAGCTCACCTAATAGAAAACTTTCACTGCCAAGACCAGCCTTTTGCTTTTGAATAAGTTTTATTCCAGTCAAATTGGTCAAATGCGTCGTCGTAGTCTAGTTTGGTCTAGGACATCAACCTGCCACGCTAACGACCCGTGTCCAAATCTCGACGACCGCAACACGTTAACTTTAAGTTTTTTAAGGGTAAACCTTAACTTTTGAACTACAGTTTATTCAGTTGAGAGCAACTATGAAAAGCCTTGAGGAAATAAAGAACACCTTAACCAAACAAAAGCAAGAATTGCGTCAAAAATATAGAATTAAGGAGATAGGCATCTTTGGCTCTTATGTTAGAGGAGAGCAGAAAAAACAAAGTGACATTGACTTATTAGTGGATTTCGAGGAAACATCAAACCTAACTCTCTTAGACTTCATCAGATTGGAGAATTACCTAAGTGAAATTTTGGGGGTCAAGGTTGATCTGGTGGAAAAAAATGCTCTAAAGCCAAGAATAGGCAAACGCATTTTGCAAGAAGTAGTAAATATATGAAAGATGAATTCTTGGATTATATTGAAGACATACTCAAGGCAATGGACGATGCGCTAGCTTTTGTGAAAGACATGAACTATGAGGCCTTTGCTAAAGACAGAAAGACCGTGTACGCAGTTATCAGAGCGCTAGAGATTATTGGGGAAGCGTCAAAGCATGTTCCCTCCTCAATAAAAGATCATTGTCCTGAAATTCCGTGGAAAGACATAGCAGGAATGCGAGACAAGGTTATCCATGCATATTTTGGGGTTGATTTGAAAAGAATTTGGAGTACAGTTAACGAAGATATTCCATCCATAAAACCAAGTTTTGAGAAATTACTTAGTCATAATGAGAAAAAATAGGTTTGGATGCTTGCGCTTATTAAAAACCCAACTGACGATAGAAGAAAGGGAGCAAAAATTTCAGACTTAGCAGGCACACGGGATGTAACAGAGAAAGAACTCGAAGAAATTAACTCATCAATTAGCTAGGCATGGAAAAAATGGAAAATCTAAAAATCATCTAAATCTAAAAACTCCCCTAATAGAAAACTTGGTTACTGCCAAGGCCATCCTTCTGCTTTTCAAGATACTCCAAAACGCTTGCTTCAACCACTTCGGAGAGTTTGCCTAATCTTCTTTCCGGATATCTTGAAGTAACATAAGAACGCAATTTCTTCTCTGTCTTATCAGTTAAACTGACCGTAATTTTACCCATAGACAATCGCCAACTACTTAGTTTATGGGGTGATTGAATTATTTAAAACGATTTGTTACAGAGAAATGGATGCTTGAATATTTCTATATTTTTCAGCAACTAATATTGCAACTATCAGGAATAGGACGCCTCAAACGAAGCTTGTAAGTATGTTTACAATGAAAATACCCATTGCCGTCAGAGTTATTTTGCAAAAATTAAAGAATCTACAATTAATAAATTGACAATAAGAGCTCTTGATCAATCTGCGGCTATCGGAGGGAAAATGTGAAGCAAAGAACTAAGGCAATATTGATTTCATCATTGCTGCTAGCTATTGTGATTCTAACTTGTATTTTGCCACTGGGAAGGAATTCTTTTGTCGATGGCTCTTCTACTTCTTCTATAACATGGAGCAAGACGTATGGTGGAGCGGGCAACGATGGCGCATATAATCTGATACAGACTATTGATGGAGGATACGCCTTGGCTGGTTATTTCAGTCCTTCGGGAAACAATAACCAAGATTACTGGCTTATCAAGACGGATTTATCAGGAACAGTACAATGGAACAAAACTTATGGAGGCGTTGGCATTGATGACGCTTACGCGGTTTTGGCAACCACAGACGGAGGGTACGCGTTAGCAGGTTTCACAAATTCCTCTGGCGCCGGCAATTATGACGGTTGGCTTGTGAAAGTAGATTCAACTGGTAACATGCAGTGGAACAAAACCTACGGTGGAGCAACAGCAGATGACTTGTATACGGTGTTTCAAACAAATGATGGAGGGTACGTTTTGGCAGGCTATACCACTTCTTTCGGGGCAGGCGCAGCGGATGGACGATTTATTAAAGTGGATTCATCCGGAAATCTACTATGGAGTCAAACTTACGGAGGAACAGGTGTTGATGATATAGTTTCCATGGTGAAAACCAGTGATGGAGGCTACGCCTTAGTAGGTTTCACACGTTCTTTCGGAGCAGGCGGAACTGATTTTTGGCTCGTTAAGGTGGATTCAGAGGGCGTCCTACAATGGAATAAAACTTATGGCGGACCAAGTGATGATTCAGCCCATACTGTAATTCAAACAAGTGACGGCGGATATGCCTTAGCTGGCTTTACCAATTCTTTTGGCCAAGGAGACAAAGATTTTTGGCTTGTTAAGGTTGACTCCTCAGGAAATATGGATTGGAACAAAACATTTGGCGGAACAGGCACAGACGACGCAACTTCCTTGGTGAAAACCAACGACGGAGGATACGTTTTAGCAGGCAGTACAACTTCTTCGGGTGCAGGAAGCAGTGATGTTCTAGTTGTCAAGGTAGATTCTTCTGGAAACTTACTTTGGAGCCAAACTTGCGGAGGCACAGGAGCAGATTATGCTTATAGCATTATCCAGACAAGTGATGGAGGATATGCTTTTGTGGGTAACACTGCCTCTTTTGGCATAGGCAGCACTGACTGCTACCTCGTCAAAATTGCCGCTGAAACTCAAGATTCGGCGCCTTCTGCATCACCACCAAACCCATCTACCACAGTACCAGTCCAAAATCCCATGACCACAGCAACCCCAAATCCGACCCAAACTGCAATGAATAACTCAAGTCCAACGCCCAACATAACTCCCTCAATTCCAGAGTATTCACCATGGATAATTTCGCCAATGATTATTATGTTCATAATTGGCGAAGGCCTACTGATTTACTTCAAGAAACACAAGAATTGAAAATTGAAATAATAGTTGGGGAACTCATGAAAGATATTAGAACGAAACGGTTCCGGTTGCGAGAAATGCGAAAAGAAGACCAGCAAGCTGTTCACGAATACTCCTCTGACCCAGAAGTAACCCGTTACATGAACTGGGGACCCAACAACGAACAAGATACGATAAATTTCATTCAGAAATCAATTGCCAGCAAAAGTGAGCAACCGCGGACAGACTTTACGTTTGCAGTTATACTCAAATCGGAAAACAAACTCATCGGCAGCTGCGGAATTTACATGTCCAACTCTGACCAGCGAGAAGGATTCATAGGCTACATATTCAGCAGAAGTTTCTGGGGGGAAGGCTACGCAACAGAAACCGCTGCAGCACTGATTAAGTTTGGTTTCAACGTTCTAAAGCTGCATCGCATATTTTCGACTTGCGACCCACAAAACCTTGTTTCAGCACACGTTTTAGAAAAAGTAGGGATGCAAAAAGAAGGCTGCCTACGCCAAAACTATTGGATAAGAGGAAAATGGCGAGATTCCTTACTATTCGCCGTTCTCGAAAACGAATCTAAAACAAGCAAAAAAATTTAGGACGCAACAAGAAAACGGTAACTCCACAAAGAACGACAACTATACAAGCGATTCCCAACTAATTGCAAATTGGATGAAATTCTAATCTTTCTGTCTCTCTTGTACGCAAACGACTGCATGCATTAGAAATTCATCACATGTGTTAGTATGAATGTCAGCACGAATATCAGCACACACCCGAATGTGCACAGTGCCATGGTGCGCCCAGGAGAATTCTTCTCTTGCGCCTGCGGCAGAAGATCGCTTGCTCCCAGATAGAGAAAACCACCTGCAAAAAAAGGCAGAAACAGAACAAGGTAGTAGGATGACAATTGGAAGAAAACTGTGGCGATAACTCCCAGAACCGGTGCGACAGCATCCAAGAGCAGCATCCGCAGAGAATTCTTCAGCGAGTTGCCAGAATTCAGCATCACAGCAACTGTACTGAGCCCATCGGTAAAGTCATGGAATATAACGGCGAAAGCGATGATAATACCAACATGAACATCCGCCTCAAGACCGAAACCAATTGCCAAGCCATCCATGAAACTGTGAACCGAAAGTTCTGATGTTGCAAAAACCCCACCCAGAGGATGCTTAACTTCAACATATTCACCGTCCTCGCTGAAAACATGCCCACTTACCATTCTGGAAATGATGTAGAGAAAAAGGAATCCAACAACTGTCAGAACCATTACTTCATCAAGCTCGACATTGGCAGACATAGCAAGCTTGAAAGTTTGTGGCAGTATGTCAACCAAAGAAGTTGTAATTAAAACACCCGCAGCAAGGGCTCCCAGGATACCTAAGTTTTTCCTACGTCGTGCAGCGAAAAGACCCCCGAACAACGTCGAGAAGCCGGTAACGATGCCCAGCAGAATTGGATCGAAGTTCATACGTCTATTATGCTTCAACCGTGGCTAATTAATTATTTTCGTCATTTCGGGCAATTTCCAGGTTACATAACAACAGACAGGAGGGCGTGGTTTTAGCCAGCGTGCGCCACTTTCGTATACTAAAAAAGTTTTTAAGTTAACAAGATAGAACCATCAAACAAAAAAGGGAACCTACGTTGAATTAATTAAGTCAAACAGAGAATATATTTGAGGCAAAAACTGTGAAAATCAGCAAAGACACATCACAAAAGCCTTCTACTCCATCAAGATTAACTGTTGGTTCATTAGCCAGAATACCCGTTCCAACTGTAAATGGCTCAGAACCTGTCTCTAAAATCGCTTCACTTATGGTAAATTGTAACATAGGCGCAGTTATCGTTATGAGAGATACTGAACCTTTAGGTATAGTGACTGAAAGAGATCTCATTCGAAGAGTAATATACGCAGAAAAAGACGCACGAGAGATTGTTGCTCAAGAAATAATGACGGCACCGCTGATAACAATTTCACATGACAGAACTATTGAAGAGGCACTTGAAATTATGCAACACAACCACGTAAGAAGACTATTAGTTCTCAAAGGCGAAAGCGCAGTAGGTCTATTGACCGAGAGACGACTTTTACGCGCAAAACTACCGTACGAACCTAAATAAAATCGCAGCGCTAAGTATCTCAACACTTTAGATGCATTTCAAAATTTAACCAATTAACTTAACCTAAAATTATGTAACGAAAAGCGGTAATACTATTTTAATAACCTTACTTTGAAAATGTTAAATTCCCGAGCCAATTAATTAAAAGCGCCTAATTGCGCCTGCTTAATCTTTGACTTTTCCTTTGCTTTTTTCTGAGTTTCCGATAACAAACCAAGTTGCCCAAGCAAATACAAGCAGTTCTCTGGAGCGTATCCATGATAGTGATTGTTAAAGAAGCCAAAAACCTTCTTCACACTCTTACTTGTTTCCTGAACCTTTGGAACCCACTTATCTAATTCCTCTTTGGAATATCGATAATCAAACCAAATGTTCTCGCCTCTGCCATGCCACCGAAAATATGCAAAATTAGCCGTCAAATACACCTCAGGTGGAAGCAACGGCTCATCAACAACCGTGTAAGCCACATCATATTTCTTGAGCAAAGCCCAAGTCTCATCCCTCAACCAAGATGCGTTGCGGAACTCAACAGCATATCTAAATAAAGGATCAAGCAACCCAAAGAAAGACTCCAAGTTCTCCAAATTGCAATCACACTTTGGCGGCAACTGAATCAAAAAGCAACCAAGCTTCCCACCCAACTGCAAAGGCCGCATCAAATCAAAAAAAGTATTCAAATCAGCCTTAACATTACCCTTCAAACCCAGCCGTTTATCATGAGTTATCAGTTTGGGTAATTTAGCAGTAAAAACAAAGTCAGACGGGGAGTACTTTAGCCAGCCCATAACGGTGCCTTTGGAAGGATTGCGATAAAACGTTGAATCAATCTCTACAATCTTAAAAACGTGTGAGTAAACACGAAGCTTCCTTTTTTCGCCTTTTTGGTAAAATGATCCTTCCCACTCATCATAACTCCAGCCCGAAGTCCCAAGGTGAATATTAGACTCACTCATTGTCGAACCTTTTCATTTGGCAAACTCTTTTCCTACGTCCCAAGCTTTCGCGATTTTTTTTCCAAGACTCCAATAACTTCGATCGTTCATAACAAACAAAATAGGCTCCACTTTACCAAAATCAACAGAACCTCCACTGAGAACGTCTTCGTCACAAAAAGTGTTGACTATCTTGCCAACAAATACATCATGATTTGGAAAATCAACCGTCTTTATCAACTCACACTCCATATTTATAACACATTCTTCAATCATAGGAGCAGTTTTCAGCTTTCCATAAAAGGTCTTAAACAACGACGCTTTATTTTGTGTTTTACCAGAAAACAAACCGCAATAATCGGTCTTCTTAATCATTTTCACGGAAGGAATATTGATACTAAAAGTGCCATTTCCCTTTATTCCAGCATTAGTATAGTGAATTTTGCCCATTCCAAGAGAAACAGATGCATGATCCATTATGCCAACATGCGCGATAGTGATGTAGTTAGGTTTACCATCTACCAAAGCTCCAACCAACGTCGTCGGCAACGGATAAAGACAATTTTTAGCTCCTATACCTACTTTCATTTTTCAAAACCTACCATTAATCAAATAGTACTCTTCGACCAATTAAGGTTTCAATAATTTAATTTGAGAGATTACCTCACATGTTAACCTTCAAAGAGCCGAGAACCTCCCCCAATGAATAGTAGGTCTTCTCAGGAATCTTCGACAGCAACTCGGAGAGGTGAACTCTCTTTTCAGCAGTTAAGTCCACAACTTTCCAGCCCTGATCACTTATCAGCGACTGCTTTGAAGAAGGAAAAAAGGCATCCTCAGAAAGAACCGCCCTAGCAGAATCCAACCCGGTATAAGCGGTAACTGGAAGAAAGCTGCCATTTTCCTTGTACTGCTTAAACCGCAAAGCATCCGTGTTCATTCTTGCACCATGATAAGACAAGATAACAACCTTTGCCTTGCTTTCTGATGCATTTCTATTGATTTCTAACAATTCGTTATCAGTAAACTGGTAGATATTATGTTGACCCTTGCCAAAGAGCCTAGAATATCCAACATCCGACCAATCAACGGGTTTAACTTTGGAAATGTCTAAACAATGAATAATGTTGTAATTCTTCATCAAGTCAACAGCCTGCTCGGTTACAGGAGCTCTTATTTCCCAAACAAGCCGAACCCCATGCAAGCTAGCCGAAGCAAAAAAATCCCTCGCAGAACCAACGGCGCTTTCGTCCATGACATAGCTTGCGGGGGTTTCCAAAACTAGAAAAGGCGAATCCAAAAGCCTGCAATAAGTCACCATTTGACCAAGCACCCCATAAGCTTCATCGACAGGCTTCAAGCCTATTTTGTGGGTTAAATCTTGGTGACAACGAACAGAAAAAGTAAAATCCGAAGGCACGGTTTTGCGCCAACCCTCAACCAACCGAACATCAGGATACTCATAAAAAGTGTAATTAACCTCAACAAAATTGAAAACCTCAGAATACGCCTTCAGCGAAGATCTGTTTGGAACTTTAAAGTAAGCCCAACCACCAGTGCCAACCAGATACTTAGGCAAACACGCACCTAAATTATACTTCAGCATTTACACTAATTAGTTTGCCTTATACCCTACTTACCAAAATTATAGGTGACCACCGAGGACACCCGCCGCTATTGAAAACAGAAAAAGCACAATAATTCCCATAACTATGATTTTTTTAGTTGAAGACTTCATATGATACTTGTCACCCAAAAGGTCTCTTACCAAGATATATGTCACATTTGAATTTGGGCTTTATGAATTTAGAACATAGATTTTAGAGTTTAGGTTCTTAGCAAGTCTTAAATTTGCACGGATTAGAAATAGCCTTACATGTCAAAAAGATTTACAGCCATCATCCTCATCGCTAATGTCATAATGGGTTTGCTTCTTTATTTTTCCAGCCAAAAAATGCTCTTTGAACTCAATAGAACAAATCCTTATGTCACAGCAACAAGAGTAAATTTTTGGTCAATTTATATAGGAGCTGTGCAGGTTGGTTCCTCACCCATTCCACTTATAATCACGCCTTTTCCTAACTTACCATCCTATGCCGTTCTCCTCTTTTTGGTAGTAAATGCTTGTTTCATAATAAAACTGCTGAGCGAAAAAACAAAACAGACAACTTCTTAGACCAATAAGGAGACAAAACTAACAAAAAATAGTACCATACTTATTTACAAATTTTAATCAGCAAAAACTCAGATTAATAATTGTTACTTATCTGACCAATTTTGGGGCACAAAATTCATGGATAAAAGGTATGACAGTTTAGCAGTTTGTTGTTGGTGCTCAGCAGTCACATCACTTTAAGAGAAAGCAGAAACAGCTTCTATTGTTAATTGAGTTGCGCAACTGGAAGAGGCAATAAAGCTTCTTTCTAACTGCACACATGTTGAAGTATCGACCTAATTTAAACTTGAAAGGAGGGTAGATTTTATGTCGAAAAAAATGCAAACCCAAGAAGCCCATCATGAAGAGTTAGTGAAGGGACTTTACGAACAGATGAAGACCGTTTTGGAAGGTTCAGAACAGCCGATTTTCATTTACTTAGACGACAATCACAAAGCCTGCAACAACAAATTCGCCGCCCTATTAGGTTTCAAATCGCCACAGGAATGGGCAGCCATAGAAGGATTCCTGAAGCCATACGTAGAAGAGAAAAGCCGGGACACGCTAATGAATGCATATTGGGACGCGATGAAGAAAATGGTAGCCTCAACAAGCCAAATAACATTCATCAAAAAAGGCGGAGGAAAAGTAAAATCAACAGTAGTTCTCGTACCAATACCATTCCAAGGACACCTCTTCTCAGTTCATTTCATAACAAACGTGACTCCATAAAAATGCTTTCAAGATGAATAATATCTAATCTCACATATGGCTGCGAGCCTATTTTTTTCTTGTAAACTAAACTAAAAAATCAATGTACCCATCTAAAACAAAATACTATTCTTGGGATAGATGCGTCTTCGGATTAGTTTGTTCTAAAAAAATACATAGCAACTAGAAATGACTTTTGTTAAGTGCAGTTATTAACCAAACACTACTCTGTACCGCAGACGAATCTTGAACTTTATGAAACCTCAAATTCCAGGTCGATTTAGAAACCCAATTTTTCATTCACAAAAATTAGAGTTATTGTTCGATTGGGCAGGCTTTCTCTTTCGAATATCAGTATTTTGCCTATTGTGCTGCCTTTGAACCCAGCCTGCTTCATTCTTTGATCTTCTAGGGGGTAGACATAATCGTTTAGTCGCCTCATCCCTTCTTCCAAGTTAAGAACAATTTTCTGGGCACCTACAACCCAAATCACATTCCTTGAAGAATAAGCATAAGAAGCTAATTGACTACCCGTATTGCTGGCAACAATTACTTCTCCAAACTGCGAAACCGCATGAACACTCCCCAAAAAATAATCAGCCAACGTACTCTTTTTTCGCAGCTCAGCTTGTTTTTGAGGATCCTTCTCTGCAAGTATCTTATCTTTGACATTATTCCACATATGCTGACCAGACTTCAAAAAATCAACAAAACCAATCTCAATCAAAGTTGTAGAACTGCCAGTCATAACATCAGCTCCTGAAGGAATAAAATTCTTCAGCCTCTCCAGCGCCTCTCCCCTATTATTCAAAAACTCAACATGAACACCTCTGCCAACAAGAGCTTCACCAGTCCTTTTCACGACAACTTCATCAGCTAATTCAACCCACATAGCAACTCAACCCACTTTATTTACCGCCAAACTCTATTAAAGACGTTCTCACGTAAGTTCTGCCTAAAAAACACATATAAGGATAAGTAAAGAAAAAGCTAAATCTCAAATGGAAAAAAATGTTGCAGCAACCTGATTATTCGCATTCTCAACTCAAACTTTCTTCTTAAGCATTTTTCTTTGGACATCTTTCAGGTAATCAATTTTAAATACAAACCTGAGCCAAGGTAGACTCCTTACGGAGGCACCAATCGTTCAAAGACAAATGCAAGTTTTTCAAAAAAATAATGAAAAACCCAAAACCGACCCAGACTTCAAAATAACGACTTCAAATTTTTCTCTAAATAAAGACATATAATCTGGAAAGATGATTTCATGTTTCGACCAAAATCAAACAATGAAACTTCAGTGCTCTCAAATGCCGCTGTGGCTAAGCTCAAAAACGCGATGGCTTTTGAAAGTGCAGGCAAGTTTGAAAGTGCTTTAATGTTAATTCAAGAAGCACTAACGCTACAAGAAAACTACGTTGACGCCTGGCTTCTAAACGGAGTAATTTTAGGGAAACTGGGCAAATGCAATGAAGCACTAAAATGCTACGAAAAAGTAATCGAACTAGAACCTAACTATACAGAAGCCTGGTATCTAAAAGGAGCTCTATACAGCACACTAAAATCACATGATAAAGCGGCTGAATGCTTCAGCAAAGCAATCGAACTAGACCCAAGAAACACTGAGATCCACTTAAACTTAGCAGCTTCCCTCCAAAAACAACAAAAGTTTGAAGACGCCCTCAAATGCTATGAAAACATTCTAAAACAGAAACCCGACAACCCCCAAATCCACTACCTAAAAGGAATAACGTTAGGAAACAAAGGAGATTACGAAAAAGCACTCAATTCCTTCGACCAAGCACTAAAGCAAAAACCAGACTTCACCAACGCCTTGATCGGCAAAGGAGTCGTCTTTGCAAAACTCGGTAGAAACGACGAATCAAAACAATGCGCGGAGAAAGCATTAGAAACAAAAACCAAATCAGACAAAGAAAAACCAACCGAAAACAAATCAGTAAACGATGTCATCCGTCTACAATACGAAGCAGCACAAAAGAAACTCAAAGAAACATACTCTCCAAACCCATAAACCAATTCTCAAAGAACGAAATTGGATTACTCACCAATAACTCGCGAAAAATTCTTCCGAAACTCCAAAAATAGAAGTTATCTTGAATTTAGCGACCTCGCTATTCTTGAATTAAAAGTGACTCTGTTGGTGTCTTGCTACAGTCACATAAGCTTAAGAAAGCTTGAATCAGCTTTTAGATTGTGTAGGTATAAGTAATGAGCAAAAAAGCAAGTAAGAAAGAAACTCACCAGCCTCATACGTTGGGAGCGCCTTCATCTCAAGAGACACCAATCAGAGGAGTAAATCCAAACCAGATTCCATGTCCAGACTGCGGCAGAACTTTTAAGACTAAATCAGAAATGGAGAGACATAGAGATTCAACGCACCACGAAACAAAAGGACACGATTAATAACGACTAGATTCCAAGTCAACAGATCATGTGGCGCTAACTGAATATGATCACAAAGAAGCCGCGCCAAATTCATCTTATAAGAGCTTGAACTTTACTCTTTTGAAAGCGACCTCTATTCTCATGACACAAACATGTTACAGGGAAGAGTAAAACTAAAACCAAAACTCAAACAAAGATCCTATCATCTATCCTGGTGGAAATAAGTTCAGTAAGACCCCTCCCAAAAGGCAATTCTTTAGTCATCATAAAGAAAGTGCTACGCGAAGGAGTGCAATCCCGCAATTATAAATGAACTTAAACCAGTTATTATCGTCAGGACGCATGCAAGCAGTCCTAGCCACTTTGCGAGCTTAGATTTCTTTTCGAAGAAAGCTACTTCCGCAACCGATAACTCCACAAATAATGCAAGTGTTAAAGTTTCCTTCGGATCCCAAGACCAATAACTTCCCCAAGCCAACTGAGCCCAAAGCATACCAGTCACTAAACCAAGAGCCGTAAATATCCAGGCAGCAATTCCCAAGTTTTGAACCTTCTTCTCACCGGTTTCAGATCGAAATAGAAAAAAAGCAAAAAGAAAAATGAAAATGTACCCCACGATTGAGAGAGGCGGATGAATGTAAAGCATGTAAGAATTTATAAATTCATGACCGCTCATTGAATCACACCAAAAACATTATAAAACTACAAACCCAAGAAAAGAAATTGTGAGTAAAGGTTGTCAAGTTTTCAGCTCGTTGCATTCTCAATTTTTTTGAACTCCATTCCTTGTAAGTCTCTTACTAAGGACAGCGGGAATCAAAGTTACAGAAAGCAGCATCATCGCAGCGCTCGAAATCATCACCAATACTTCTAGACGAATCACTGGACTAACCTTTGTCTCTACAGTTACAGATGCAGTTTGCAGAGGATTTGTCGAATCTGCCACTATCACTCGAAAAATATAGCTTGCATCTTGGTTTGGCACATTCCAAATGAAGTTACTATTAGTTGTCAAATTATCTGCCAGCGTTATCCAAGGTCCGCTAATTTCTGATTTACTTAGCTGCAGTTTAGCCATTAGATTAATTGAACCAGAGCTGGTTCCCCATTCAATTAATTCGTTGCTTCCGGGGATCCAAGTTTCCCCTTCGCTTGGATTTATGAACCATACCCTGAGGGTTGGGGATGGAGAAGTGAGAAAGGTTTGATTTGTTAGTTCAGGCGTTGGGATAGTAGTTGGGGTAGGAGTGACTAAGAGCGTTGTCGTTTGGGCAAAATTCGCTGTTGGCGAAGGAGTTATTGGAAAAGAATCAGATATTGGGTCAAGCGCAGAAGTTGAAGTTGGAAAGAGAGAGGGTAAGGGAGTTGGAGACGGCGAAGACGCTGGAGTAGGAGAAGGAGACGGAGTAGGCACAGGCGTAGGAGAAGGAGTTGGAGACGGCGAAGACGCTGGAGTAGGAGAAGGAGACGGAGTAGGCACAGGCGTAGGAGAAGGAGTTGGAGACGGCGAAGACGCTGGAGTAGG
>Ga0209777_10006205_pt1 | contig 13522 bp, 14 predicted proteins | sample FrelakmetHBP12HB_FD_187147 | JGI IMG/M metagenome (GOLD analysis project Ga0209777, IMG submission 187147) | Freshwater lake sediment microbial communities from the University of Notre Dame, USA, for methane emissions studies -HBP12 HB (SPAdes)... | ecosystem: Environmental > Aquatic >...
GGGTAACGGCTTCATACACAGCGATGTCTGATTTATTAGATTCGGCGTTCTCATCAACAAAGTGGGCCTGCTCATCCATAATTACAACTATATTTCCTGGGCCTCGAGCAGCTCGAGCAGAGCATGGGGCTGATTTCACCATAATTGATGTTTTACCCTCTTCTCCATACTTCTCTAGGTCTCTTCTGCTTCTTATACTTACACGATCTGCAGTGGGTTTATTCAAGAATCTGTGAAAATAATTTGATTGTGAAAAGTGTCCCAATATTTGTCTAAATAGTAAATTTGCTTGATCTTCACTTGTAGCTAAAGTTGTGAGGTGTATTTCTGCATCTGGCAGTAGGCCATAATGCTTTTGGGGATGAGGTATTTTCAAAAGTTTATAAGTTTCATAGGCGGCGATCCAAGATGCTAAGCTCGACTTTGAACCACGCCTCCCCACGATAAGAACCAACTCATTTCTAGGTTTATCATCGAGGTACTTTATATTACATCTTCCCTGATTATAAAGGTGTTCTAAATATTCTTTTTCTGTGAAATGATATAATTCTCGTTCATTAAATTTATCTCTAATTAATATTGTTTTTATTTCAGTTTCTAGTGGTATTTTATAATAAAGCTTTAGAATAAATTTTTGAGCAGGGAAGAGGGGTTGTGTGCCCTCATTTAAATTTAAACCCCAGGGTGCCTCTAAAAAAGTAATAATGTCTTTAACATCATTTTCATCACTAGCCTCTTTAGCAAAGCTATTAGCAAGTTTACTTAATGAGTTATTGGATACGCTTGGTTTAACTGTGTGGTTATAAGGTTTTGCCACAAAAACAACCTACTTTTGTGACATAGATTCTTTTAATTTTTGTTCAGCATCATCTTCAAATCCTTCTAAATTTTTCTGAAGATGCTGAAAAAAAAGCTCAACCTGTTCTGAGCTGTAAGTCAAATCTATGAATGTTTGTTTTATTTTTAACATTAATTGTTGAAAAACTATTTGCCATTGGGGAGATCTTAAATTAACAAAGTCGTTTAATGCCAAATTTCTTTTTTGTATTAAAGAATCTCCTATCATTTTTAAGATATTGGCCCTTCTTAAAGACAATCGATCTGTAGCTTCATTGGCATATTCTTTTTTTAGTCTTTCATATTTTAAAGAGGCACTTTCTTCTGCCATTTCAGCCATAACAATATCTAATAAATCAAAGACACCTTCATCATTTGTAATCCCTCGTAAAAGCACGTCTTTCTTTATAACATCTTTTTTATCTGGTAGGGCAACTTGGTGTTCTTTAATTTCTAATGTGGTTGGTTGTATTTTAGCTATTTTAGAATCAGAATTTATTTCTGTTTTGGTTATTTCTGTATTTTTATTTTCTTGGGAATCCCCAAGGGTTCTCTTCGTCTCAGTCATACCGCTCCCGTCACAAAATTAAATATCGAATTCGCCCAAACCCTGACTAGAAATCTCAATATCTTCAGAAGTAGCTTCTTTTATATCCCTCACATAAAGATCTGATGCAACAATCCCGTAATCACTTACGTTTGTATCTATAGGAGCATTAGCTGAATTAAAGGCAAAAGCTGGTATATTCTCTAAAGGTTTTGATAGATCAGCATTTAAATCTTTTTGAGAAAGAATAACTTTAACATTTTCTGGTAATGTGAAAGGTACGTTCATTTGATATTTATGAACAGAAGTAATAGATTCCAAAGCTTTTTTAATATTTTGAGAAATTTTAGTATCTTGTGTACCAAGTTTTCTACCTGTTAAAATAATACTGGAAAGTGTGTATCCTTTTTCTAATGCTGATGCAATTTTACTTGGTGAAAAGGAAACAATAGCTTTATTTTCAGGATTATACTCAGTTGTATCTAAACTTGATTTTACTTCAAAATTATCAACCGGCTTTATTTCAGATTTTGCAATATTCTTTTGAATAAATGCTAGTCGTAATCCCTTAACTGGATTTTCTTTAAAAATAGATGAAATCTTATCAGTTATATTTTTAGGATACATATTAAATTCTGATTCCCAAGCACTCATAGGAATATTTGTTATAGAGGGGACAATCGTTTTATTTTGTTTTCTACAAACTTCTTGCATTTTTTGGAAATTTGTTTGTTCAGGTAGGATTATAATAAATTTAATGTTAGGTAAATTTCTTACAACATTAGTTATATTATAAGCATCTTGTGAATCATCTACTGGTAATAAGTCTGCTTCAACAAAAACTCTTCCAAAAGAACCCTGTTTTGATAAAACTGCATTAATTATATTTTTATTTTTTTCAAATTCTTCTGAGGAATATTTTCCTTTAACATGGTCTGCTATTGTGTGACTATTATAACCTTTAATTAAAAGACTTGATACTTCTGTTCCTATTTTAACTTCTGTTAAATGGTTAAGTGAGTCTTTTAAATCAGTCAATTGTTGGTTATATTCTTGTTGTTTATTCTCTAAGGTTTTTTCATCTTTTTCATTATTTTCTTGTGGTTTATTTTGAGCTATTCTTTCTTTCATTTCAGGTTTATAGGTGAAGATCTTTTGTAATTCTTCTCTTGAAGAAATAACTACATCTTGACCTGTAATGTTACTAAAATGTTTTGAATAAAAATTTAAAGTTTCCTGATCATAAACAATTTCAGTAGCTACTTTTTTCTTATATACCTCACATCTTCCACTTTTATTAAAAGCACAACCAGCACATTTATCCATAGCTAAAACATATTTAGCTGTTTTAGTTGTTTTACTAAGAGATGCTGACCCCTCAACACATTTTGAGAAAAGAGTTGGATCAATATATACATTTCCAAGCAAACCTTGTTCTTTAGATAATTTTTCTAATTCTGAATAGGCCTGTTTAACAATGTCTGGAGTTACTTTTTTACTAACCACTTCAATAAGATCTTTTCCAGTTTTACCAGCCATCATCTGTTTTTTAACAAAGTTAATTAAACTTTGTACATCAGGAGCACTATCTTTTTGTGGTGTCTTTTGATTAAAATTTAAGTCTTGATTAGGAATTAAATTAATATTTGAATCTTCTCTATGAGACCAAGCCTCTTCTAATTTAGGAACAGCCATATAAGAAGGCAGATCATTAAAAGGCATGTTGTCATATTCGGAGGGATCAATATCTAACCAATCTAGGTTTGCTAATCCCTTTTTTTCTTTAAAGAAGCTATCTAAACTTAGACTTGACATATTACTTACTCCTAATAATAAAACTTTTAATCTCTTAATAAATCCGAATCAAATAATCTTTGAATAAAAACATTACCTTCTTTATCTTTCATTATTCTCCATAAATCTTTATTACTTTTATGAATTAAAGTTTCATCTGAAATTTTCATAAAATCTGTTAGATCCATACAAGAAACTTTAAGTATCTCATTTGAATTATCAGACAAAAAAGCATCTATTACTCTAGATGCTCTATCTCCTAGATCTAAAATGTTTGCACCTTTTTGAACATCATATAATTGATCCATTTCATTTGGTGTTCTATTAAAATCTCTTTGAATTTGATTTACGTTTGGAGCTAAAAAGTTACCATCTGCCCATTCTGGGTTAGTTACTTCTTGTGTTGGGCCTACTAACATTTTCATGTAATGGTCATAATAGTTTTCTTCCCCACCATGAACTGAGTCTAGCTGAGATAGATCAGTATAAGTTTGCTCTTGTTCATTATAAAAGGGGTATTGATCCATCTCTTTTCTTAGAGGATCTACATAGTTTGAACTGTTTTTATGATTACTACGCATATAATTCCTTAGAAAATTAAAAGATAACTAAAACAATTTACCTGTTTTTACAGAAATATTAATAGGTTATTTAGTTTTAAAATCTTCAATTACTCAATAAATATATAGAATTACTGTATTGTGTCTATATAGCTTAGCCCTTTTGCCGCCCATTTTGGCAATTTGATCTCTCTTAAAATATTAAAGTTATTGGTACTTATTAACTTAAAAGCATCATAATACTTTTTATAATTTGGCTCTTCTTTTACTTTATCTAAAACTTCTAAGTTTTTCATAAATCTATGTCTAATTCTGGATTGAGTCATCTTAACTCTTTTGGCCACCTCACTTTGACAGGTAGTCTCATATAGCCCCCATAGAATAATTAAATCTAATTCTTCAAAAAGAGGGGCTAAATCTTTGAATAAATCATCTTTAGTGAATTTTGGAACATTTACCAAAAAACGAAGTCTTGCCTTAGCTCTTGATATTCTATGAGAAACCCCACCCTGTGTAAGTCTCAATATTTTGGCTATTTCTTTTTGTTCTTTTTTCAAAACATAGTAAAGGATCAATAAATCATATTCTTTTTTAGGAAGCATTTCTAAATAAGGCTCAAGATCTTTAAAAGAAAAAGGAAAAGCATCTTCAAAGTATTTTATTTTATTTTCATTAGAAAAACGACCTTCTAATTCAAAACTATCCATACTCTTTATAAAAACAGACATGTTGGTGTCTCCTTTTTTAAATGTTGTAAAAAAAACACCGATTTACCACAACTATCAGAACCTAATTTAATTAATCCTTTTTTTACACACTTAGCTAAAATCAGAGACAATCTAGATCGATCTAAAGAAGATAATTCTAAAACTTCTAAAATTTCTTTTCTTGTTAGTGCTTTTTTACTATTTTGTAATAATTCAAGTATCTTTGCACTTAGATCTATTTCTTTCTCCACAGAATCATTCATTTTTTTAAGACATACCACTGGGACTCTAGGAACAATTATATTCATACACTTCAGTTCTACCGTTAGATCTGCCTCTTTATCCTTAACATAATATTCTGATACAATTGCAGTCATGTGCTTGTACTTACCATCTAAAACTAAAACTCTATCTCCAATTTTAATATTAGGTTTTGTTATCTTTAATAGCTGTATCTTCATTTTTTTTATTTCATCATTATTAGTTAAAAGAAGAGTACTGCCAACCACTAGAGGGCCAATAAAGTATTGGGTTCCAGACAATTTAAAATAATTCTTAGTCTCTTTTTCATCATAAAGAGAAAAGATATATCCTCTAAATAAGAATATTCTATTTTCGTAGGATTTAGATTTATTAAGGTGTAGGGGTATAAAATAGTCAGATTTAATAAACTTTTTAAGAACTTTTACTATTGATGTTGGGTCTTCCTCTAAAATATGCTCTCCTCTCTCAGTCAGCTGTATTGTAACCCATCGCTTCATATCTCAGTGCCTTTTGGATTCTAAAAAGTTTTTAATTTCCTGTTTTGACAAATTCTGTTTAAAATCTTTTATTTCTTTATTTAATTCTACTGAAGTATTTAATTTTAATGAACAAGATTTTTTACTTTTATCCATCATCATGGCTAATTGGTCTGGGTATGATTTATATCTTTTTAAAACCTTGGATGTTTCTTCAATAGCATCTAGGCTTTTTTCTGAAGAATCCTCAGTAGGATTTTCTTTTGAAATCTCTTGTATTTCTTGGTTTGTAACTTCCTTAATCTCTTTTTTTTCTATATATTCCTGAGGTTGAACAGTAATCATAACTTTATTAAAACCATAATTTAATTTTTGATGAATTAAAATAATGTCTGCTTCTAAGGTAAGAGCATCAGAATATCTATTTCTTTTTAATAGTTCTTCTAAAATCTCTGATATACTAGTAGTATAGTGTGCAGATATTTCCTGAGCCATTAAATACTGTTCTTTATTTTTAAAAGCATTAATCCCATATTGAATTTTAGATATTTTAATAAAGTTTTCGATTAGACCCTCATAGGTTGAGAGCACATTTCTTTTACTTAATATTTTCTGTAAAAGAGATAAAGATTCATTTAGATCCGTTTTTAAAAATTTAATTAGACTCAAAACATCAGCATCAGTATCTAAATTAAAATATTCCTGAACGGAATAAAGGGTAATTTCCCCATAGTTAGATAAGAAGTCTAAGCTCTTAATAGCATCTCGAACGTGGGGGCTGCATATTGCAGAAATGATATCTACAGCTTCTTTTTGATATTTAATTTTCTCTTGATCACAGATATATTGAATTCTTTTAGAGATAGATTCTTTTGTGTTCTTTTTTAATGATAATTCAAAGCACCTAGATCTAACGGTCTCCAACATGCTCTCTGGAGATGTAGTACATAAAATGTAAATTTGATTTGAAGTGCTTTCTTCTAATTGTTTCAAAAGGGCCTCGTTACCTTGTTTGGAAATAGAATGACACTCATCTATTACCACTACCTTAGTTTCATAGTTCCCTAAAACTTTTAATTGTGCATCTTCTCTTAATTTACGTATTGAATCTACACCACTGTTACTTGCGGCATCTATTTCTGTATAAGCCACATGCTTATTTTCTAAAAAAGAAATACAACTTTCACATGTGTTGCAGGGTTCTCCATCTAAAGTTAAATTTTTACATAAAATAGCTCTGGCAAAAATTCTAGCTAATGTTGTTTTTCCACCACCAAAATCTCCCGAAAACATAAAGGGGCTAAAATATTTCCTTTGTTTAACTACATTTTTTAAGACTTTTATAATAGGCTCTTGATCTAAAACATCAGAAAATGTGATAGGCCTATATTTCTGAGCTAAAGCGACATTCTTATCCATATATGTTCCTTATTAATAGAATATTACAAATTATTACTTATTTTTCATACAAAATCTACATTTTTTTATATCCTAATGTGAATTTAGCTACATCTTTATAAACAACCAAGAACAAATCTTTCAGCTTTTGAGCATTTTATAATTTCAGTTACTGTCTCTTGGGTGATTCTTTTTTTACCTACATCAAACCAAAAATATTTTTCTTTAAATTTCTTTCTCAAATAAATTCTTATTTTTTTGTCTATGTTAAAATTATCAAAAACCCTAACAAACTCATGAAGTGGGGTATTTTCCTCTTTATCTTTTAAAGTTTCTATTTCAGGAAGATTGAGAAAGATACAAGTATTTCTTTTAAAATAATTTGGATACACTATAGATTGTCTGTTTCGATAATCTGAATAAAAAGTAGCTAAATAATGAAGGGGTGTGCAACAAGCATCATTAAATGCTTGGTATGTCCCAATATGGTCTAATATTTCAAAAATCCCATAGAATCCTAATATATGCAGTGGTGTGTTACCAGTACTTGATTTAAGAGTTTCAATTTCAGGATGTTTTAAGATTGTTAAGAGATCCTTATTTTTCTTTTCAAAATTTCTTTTATCAAGGTCACAAAAACTAAAAGATAAATAATGTAATGGAAACCATCCTACGTAATCCATTTCTTTTGTGGCTAAAGGGTGCTCCAAAATGGATATATTTCCGTTTTGTGCTTCTATAAAAATATTATCTGATGTTATCTGCATATGGAACAATTAAAGATTATAGGGAAATTTTAATATTCCCCTATAATCTTTCTTGGTTAATTATTAACCGAAAGAACATGTCTATAGTTTTCCTTATCAAAAATAAGACATTTGTTATTAATTAATTTGAATGAAATAACATCAAGTGTCTCTTGGGATAAGTAATCCAATAGAAAGTTCACATTTATTTTAAAAGAAATTTCAGCATCTCCTGTGTATCCGGCTTCTAGATATTCCTTAGATTTGCTAGTATTTATTTCATTTAATGTGGATATTGTTAGATTGCCTTTAGTAAAAGTAAATTTACCAATACTTCTATCAGAAGTGATTAGTGTTCTTTTAAGAGCCCTAATTAAATCCGATTTTTGTAATTTAATTGATTCTGCATCAGAACCAAAAGTCCCATTTAAATAAGTATATATATCAGGATAAACAGCATTGGCCAAAACCGTTTGAAGAACATAAGTCCCTGAAGGATCTTCCTCATAAAAGTAAGCTTTCCTTAAATCTTTATCGTACATTAACTTAGTAGGTTCAAACTTCATTATTTCAGATAAAGAACTTTTAGGAATGATAAATTGAAAATGTTCCTTTTTAGGAATATCCAAAAACATAGTAGCACAACTTAATCTAGTTCTATCCGTAGATAACAAGTTAATTTGGCCAAGCTTATCTTTATTTATGTCAATACACATACTACTTAAATCTATTTTAGTCATATCCCCACTAATAGAGAAACTTACACTTTTTAGTAGTTCATGAAAATTACTAGGAAGCTTAATTTCTTCTAGATCATTGGGTATTTCAACTCTAGGAAAATCCTCGATAGTTCCAGAAGAGGCATCCCAAGAATATTTCCCACAAGATATTTTAACATCTTTTGATTCTGGAAAATATTCAAAAAAGACAATATCATTTTCTAGTGTAGTTAAAAGACTAGTAAAGATATCTCCAGGAATTGTGAAAGCCATATCCTTTTCACAATCTAGGGGAGTGACCCAAATAGATGACAGGGCATTATTTGTAGACTTAATTGTCAACACCTTATTTTTTATATCAAAAAGATAATGCTTTGTTACCGGATTTGGAGAATCTTTAGCTAAGGTATTTTTTAATTTTGAAATACCTTTTTTTAGCCACTCTTTGTTAATTTGAAACAACATAAAATTTCCCCTTATTTCTTTTTAATTAACAAGCCTATTGCTGCTAGAATTAAAGTAATCCCAGACAAGGCTGCCAAAATACCCAAAGTAATTGAAAACGAAGTTAAGAAATTAGCTAAGAACATATGATCCTCCTATTTTAAGTAATCTTTTATTAAAGTTTCTATTTTATCCGTGACTCTTTCACAAGAATCCATTCTATCCAGAACAGCAGTTGCTATAGACTCATGTTTAATCTTATTTACACTTTGCACAGACACTATAAGGTTCTTGCTACTAAAGGTAATATAATAGTCATTTCCCCCCAAGGCACATCTCACACAAATATCTTTTACCCTTTTTCCTTCTTTCATAGACTCAATCTCGTCCATAAAGGCATCTAACGTAGGGCCATTAAATTTAAAGATATTTTTATCCACATTAAGTGTTATTCCTTGGTCTACCCATTGGCCTTCTATGGTTTCAGACTGTTTCCAAATCCAACCTAAGAATAGAGTGACTTGTTCTTCTGGAATACCATAATTCTTTAAGGATACAGCAACTTCAAATGTTTTACTAAATAAAACAATAAATTCTTCAATGAGCTTATCACTTTTCAAATCAAGGTAAATTCTATTATTTTCTAAATTCCAAAGCCAAGGAATCATTTTAGGATTTGCCATCGCCTTTAAAAGAAGCTGTTCCTTACACTCTTCTTTTAAAATTTGTCTATCTGCTTTTTCTAATTTTTGACCCAGCTCTTTTTCACGCTCTTTAATTCTTTCTTTAAATAATTTTTTAACTAGGGCACTAGGAACAGATTTCTTATCATAACGAAAGCCACAGATAATTGATTCATCTACAGCAATATCCTCATGATTGAAACTTGCTTTAAACATATCCCCTGGATTTACCCAACCACATCCAAATTCCTGTGAAGGAGATAATTCTACAAATTGTTTTACTTGTAGTTTTTTATGTAGATCTCCCAAAGAAATTTTAAAATCATCCGGTAATTCTAAAACACACACATTGAATTTTGCTTTCATCACTAACATGTTTTTCTCCTAAAAAAAAGTATCCATTTTTTCATTTATTAATAACTCTAATTCTTTAATTCCCTGTTTAACTGCAGTCTCATTAACATCTTTATTTTTTAAACTTATAGAATAAATAAGAAAGGCGTCTCCTAATTTTTCTTTAATTTTATTAATAGATTCCTTTCCTTTTTTATCCATGTCATAAAGAAGTATGACCCTATTCGCATACCTTTTCAACCAATTTATTTGAAATTCGTTAATATTAGCTGTTAAGGTAGATAGACAGTTTTTCTTTATTTTATGAAGGGAGATCATATCAAATATCCCCTCAGTTAGGAAGATAGTTTTAGTTTTCCATATTTCGTCTAAATTATAAGGAAGCCCAAAAAAAACAGCTGAAAACTTACTTTTCTCTAAATAAAACTTTTTATAGCGCACTGTGGAATCTTGAAGTCTTAAGATTTGCTCTTTTAATGATTCTTTATATTTAGGAAAAAGAGTCTCTGTAGCTTTTTTATCTAAAGCTCTTGTTTCTATTCCCTTAATATTTCCAAGTTCATCTAAAATTGGAAACACTATTCTTTCTTTTACAAAATAACCTCTAGTTCCAAGCCATTTATTAAAAAGTTCCTCATCTTTAGATAAATTGGTACCTTTAATGTTATCGGAAATATTACCGATGTAACCTATTTTATATTTATTAATATCCTCTAAATTTAAACCTCTGGATACCAAATAAGCTAATGGAAGCTTTGAAGAAACTTGTAATAAGTTTGTATGCCATTTATCAATGTAGCTATCTAAAAACAAGTTAACAACCTTTATGCTATAATATAATTCTTACTTTCATCAAAAAAGTCCAAATCTTCTCCGTCATCAGTATTAGATTCGACCACAGGAGCATGTTCTGGAGGAGCAACTAAGGGACAAGGTTCCTTTTTAAGTTCCTCTATATCTATATTTAAACTTTTTTCAACAGGAACTATATCAGTTAAATCAAAATATTGTCTTTCATTAATAACAATTAATTCAGGGTGCCCTGTAATGTTTCTCTTTTTAGAAACAAACCCCCAACCTAAAGACCATCCCTTATCTTTAAATTTAATATAATTAGCTGTTTTAGGATCTTGCATTCCTGGTAAAACAGTTCCATAATTGTCTATTACTGCTTTATGGGAGTGCCCACTAACCATATATCTCCCACAAAGTTGGGAAGCTCTACTTCTCGATAACTCATCCCCATGAATAATTGTTATTTTATCTCCAATGGTGATTGAAGCATCACAGGGTATATATGTTATGTTGTTTTCTGTTAACTTTAAAAAGACATCCATATTCAACATAGATTCCATAAAATGGGCAAGAGAATTTTGGACCATCTTCTTTAAAGATTTTTCATCATGATTTCCAACCTTATAATAAACTTTAATACCTGCAGGAGCAGTGATATTTAAAATCATTTCTAATAATTTACGGGCAAATTTAATTTCAACAAAAAGAGTTTCATACTTCTGTATGTTTTCTTTTTGATTAATAAGATTAGTTGCATCCCAATGACTAGTAATAGTATTATCAAAAAAATCACCATCTATTGTTACTGTCTTTACTCTTTTCTTATTTTTTTCTAAGAATTTTATAAAGGAAGCAAAAGAAGATTGATGAACTAAAAGAGAATGAACATCTGCTAGAATAAGATGGAGGTCCATGTCTTCAGATTCTCCGGAAGATTTAAACATCCTACCCCCACAGACCATTACCCTATCTTCTAAACAATAGCTAAACTTCATAGGGTAAACATTACTATCTTTATCAAATCTTAATATAAAACCACCAATATCATCATACTTTTCAGACTTTATAATTCCAGAATTTAAAGTCAAAGAGTTGGGTTTTGCGTTTGGAAAATTAAGAGACGAACTACCACAACCAATTACAAATCTATTTGAAATTTGTCTTTCTAATGCGGGGTAGGTAGTATACATAAAAATATTTTTCTTAGTTCGCATACTTCTTTGGTCATCACTCGGAAGATAATCTTTAAAATTTTGAGTTTGGTTTTTCAAAGAAGTTTTAGAGAAGATTGATTTAGAAAAATAGTTCTTTTCATCTTCAATACCTTTATTAATAAAGATAACGCCAGCTTCCCTTAATCTTGAAATAAGTTTCATACTATCAAGATTAGATTTAAGAGCATAAACTTTAAACCTAGAGCATAATCTTTTTATAATGTGGGGGACACCATCTTTTTCAATATGATAGGGAATCTCTCTATTCTTAAACCAGGGTCCATTTAAAATTATACCATCTACTTTATTATATTCTGCAAGAGCCATTAGACAATTAATATGCCAATCATCTATAGCATTAATTGCGGGAGCGCCCGTATAAAGATATTTTTTGTTTTTTAAAACAATACTTTCATCAGACAAACAAATGTTTTTTGCTTTTTTCTGGACAGCTTCAAAGTCTATTTTATATATAGCCATCCCTTTTTTAATATCTTTATCTTTCTTAATTAGGTCTTCATAGGATATATTACGAATCTTATCAGCCTCATAACTTACTAACTCGGCTAAAATATTAGCTGTTTCTTCAATGAACCAAACTTTCTTAGGAATGTCTTCTAAAGATTCTAATTTTTCTTTTAAATCATCAGATAGGTTATTTCCCTGTTCTTCTTGTCTTCTAGCCTCATCAAATAGTTTTAAAGCATATCTAGCTGCTTCCAAATCTTTAAAATTTGCAGTTCTCTCTGGGATTTTATCTAAGTCTTTTCTTTTTCCACCAGTAGCGGCATTTACCACGGTATACATTTTTTCTTCAACAATATCAATATCTCTCTGATTCTGATAAAGATCTGTTTCTAAAAAATTTAATAGGGATGGGTTACTTTTCTTTTTAGCATCCTCTATTTGAGATTCAATTTCTTTCTTTTTATTTTTTAAAGTTTTAAGCCATACTTTATATCCATAGTTCCTTCGAACTCGATAGGTACCATGGTCGTGATTAATTCCTATCTCCAACTTTTCTTTAGACACATCACCCTCCTTAGTAATTACTAATATTTCCAAATCCTCTACTACATAATTCTAAAATAATCTGTTCCTTGATTTCTTTTATAAAAGACTGTCTTATTTTACTTTCTTCTTTAAACATCTCATTTTTAAACCATTCTTTTATATAAGACTCTGTTGCCTCTTTTATTTCTTTTTCTATGATGGTGCATTCGGACATAGCCTGATAGGTACCTCTTTTTTGCTTAGTTACTAAAAAGCCAGTTAGCTTATCTTTCAAGCCAATCTTTGAAAACTCATCTGATACAAAATTTTCTAAGAGAGTGTCTATCATTTCTTCATTCCAGTCTCTTTACATTTCTCAGAGCAGTACTTGGCATATTTCCCCTTATGACAAAAAAACTTAGAACATATTGGGCACTTTTTAATAATCTCAACCCCAAAACCATTAAAAGCCATAATAAAGTTATAACAAATTATCGCCTCAAACCAATTTCCCTCTGAATCTACTATTTTTATCTCTCTTTTTTCTTCTTTGTTTTCTACTATAACTTCTTCTTTAAGATATTTAAAGTAATTTGACATCCAAGTTAAAAAAGTCTCAGAGACATTTTGTGTTGTAATTACACTTTGAATAAAAATAATAAACTGCTTTTGAAATTGTTCTAAATTTAAAAGATATGTGTCGTCAAGTTTTTTGATAAAATTTGATACTATACTTTTGTCTTCTTTACTATTAAAAGAATCTTCGATGCCCTTTAAAAGAAAATCAATTGTATATTTATCTCTTTGCCAATTTAAAAACTTAATGAACAAAGGATTGTTGTTCAACTTATTAGTTTTTATTACAGGCTTTATCTTTTTAGCCTTCATTTCCACCCAACCAGCTGTTATTAAATTTAGCTACATCAACTATTTAATAGGATAAGCTGGTCAGATGTCAACTCTTCTGGAAGAAATAATTTAAAATTTATTT
>Ga0209777_10006206_pt1 | contig 13521 bp, 15 predicted proteins | sample FrelakmetHBP12HB_FD_187147 | JGI IMG/M metagenome (GOLD analysis project Ga0209777, IMG submission 187147) | Freshwater lake sediment microbial communities from the University of Notre Dame, USA, for methane emissions studies -HBP12 HB (SPAdes)... | ecosystem: Environmental > Aquatic >...
CGATTATGTTAAAATCAACTCATGGATGAACCTAAGAAAGAAATTAACCTGAAGAATATCAGTCAATTTGGCTTGAAGGCATTTTTTAGCGGTTGTGTGGGTTGCTTCGGTGCCTGGGTGACCACTGTGATCATCATATTATTGGCAAGTCTGATCTTTGGCAGTGTTTTTTATAATTCAGTCGTCAATGCAGTTAACAATTTGTCTAAAGAGATCCCGGAAATTCTTCAGGGCGCCAAAGGTCCTTTTTCGATGGGGCAGTCATCCATGCCAGCGACTCCAACAGGCACTCTACCAGCCCTGGTGGTTTATATTACCAAGGGGGAAGATCCACAAGGCAAGCCGTTGACAAGTATGACCCAAAGTGAATCCCCCCAGACTTTCTTTTGGGTAAAAACCGAAAAGGGTGTGAATGCCTCATTTATCTTATGGATGACCACACCTGAGGGATCCTCCAACCAGTTTGGTTATGTTTTTACTACTAAAACTGATGGCAGTTCGCGCAGTTGTGGCCGATTTGCCACTCAGGCGCAGGTAGGTGATTACGAAGTTCAGGTGTTGATAGGTAGTACGATCGTAGGTGAATTGAAATTCACTGTATTGCTGAATTAATTAATACCCTCGATCGGTTAAAATAAAATAGAATTTCAGCCATTTCCTGAATCATTTTGTTATTTCACATAATAAAAAAGTTCACCTGGCTGTAGTTGGCAGTGGTATTTCTGGCGGGGATTATATTTATGCACCGCATCCGCCAGTGAACCAGCCGCAATGGTATTCCATTCAAACAGGTCGTTGTGTCCGCCGATGACCACATCCCAGCCCATTTCCTTCGCCAACCACACCACCTCTACTGGATGTAAATTTCCCAGCACATCCAGGGATTTACGGTATTCATCCCGCCCATTGGCAGCCACCAAAGCCACATCTGCTGAAGCCAACGTATGCAAATGGGTGAGAAATTCCGCAGTTATGCGTGTATCCCCGGAGTGGAACAAGCGGACACCGCCCCAATCAATTTGAAAACTTAAAAATCGAAATCCCCTGGTAGGCTCAAACTCAATTTCATCGTGTGCTGCCGGGATCACACTGATTTTTATGCCATCTAGGTTCAGGGGTTTCCCGTATTGTGGAACAATCCTTCTTTCCAATGCAATTCCGGCCTCGTCCAATAACTCCTTGACCCAGCCACTTGTGATAAATATTGCCTGTGGACTGGCTTTGGCCAGGGGCGCCAGGGTGAATGGGTCGGTGTGGTCGAGGTGTTCATGCGAACAAAGCACATAGCTGGCATTGGTGATCTCTTCCGGTTTGAGCGGAGCTGGGAAGGCACGCGTGAACCTATCTGCCGCCGATGGAATTTTAACTGCCACCACGTCGGTGAGAACCGGGTCGATGTAAAGGATTCGTCCATCGCTGCTCTTCATTGCCAGCCCCATTTGCCCCAGACCCCACATCGCCAAACAGTTGGGTTGAACAGTAAGGGTGTCCATCTGATGAATTAAATTCTTTCCAAGGTAAGAAGCCATAGTAGTTCCTGAATTATTGGATAATGGGATTATAGCATTGAGATAAAACATAAAAAAGCCGATGAATTATTTCATCGGCTGTATGCATCAAATTCATTTGTTCTTATTTATGGCGGAACAACGCGCTGATCAAAACCACCACGCCCGCAACAATCAGCAGTACTGGCCAATATTGTGCAACGTCCCAACCCAATCCAAGTGCCCCGCCAAACATCAGGAATCCAGCAGCACTAATGGCTAATAGCACCAGACCGCCGCTTTCCAGATGAGGATGACTCCGATCCAAAAATCCGGAAAGGAGGATGCCCACACCCACAAAGCCGGGGATGAGAGTCCAGGCATATGTCCAGTCCAGCCAGTTGCCCGGCAGTTCTTGTACATACAAAATACCGCCTATCCCTGCCAGTATGCAACCTGGGATAGCCAGCCCATTGCGGCCGGTGAGAAAAGCAGATAAAAGAAAAATAATACCCAATCCGATCAGAACAAAATTGCCTGAAAAAATATCAAATCGGTTGGGCATATACTGGTTGACCAGCAGCAAAGCTCCCAGTGCAATGACCAGTACTCCAACAATGATTGCACCCTTATTATCCATAATTTCATCTCCTTAGTGGTTGCTTTATTTATTATGATTATCTACGCTGAAATTTGGTTAAGGTTTCCATTAATCGGAAACGCTAGCCAGATTTACTTTTTTAACTTGGATTCAGTATCTACCTGTATGCCCGGTTTGAGTTTCATCTCCGTATTGGGGATGGTGATGTTCAACCGTGAGAATTTGATGCGATTTGCTGCGCGGCAAAAATAGTTATTATTTTATTCTGTACATTTCGGGCGAAGAATATAAAAGTCATATAGCCGAAATAGCTATTGAGCGTAGGGCAGGCATAGCTAAGCATTCCTTAGAGATTTTGTATCATTCCGAAGGAATTCTTACCTAACAATTTCCTTATTTCTCTAACATCAACCTTGCAAATTTTTCACCCAACTCTCTCCCGCGCTGGAGGGTTTCAGCAGTCGGTCGCCCGATGAATTCAAGCGAATCCGTTAAATCCCATTTCATCGTTTCCATTTTTTCGTTCAACTGGCGCAGTGCGCCACCCCCCCAACCAAAGCTGCCAAAATAAATGGCTTTCTTATCACTCAAATGTTTGAAGGCCGCCATATCCAGCACCTGGGTCATGATCGGGTAGAGGCGTCCTTCATAAGTCGGCGCTCCAATAGCGACGCCATGCATGGAAATCAGCGATGGCAGCATATAACTGATATTGGTGGTGGACACATTAAACTTATTCATCTTGATCTCGGTCTTTTTTATGCCATCTTCCACTGCAAGCGCCATTTTTTCGGTGAAGTGATACACGGACCCGACTAAAAGGGTGATGCCTGGTTGTGCAGCTTCACGATACTTGGACCATTGCTCGTAAAGCTGGATGATGCGTTGAGGATCTTTACGCCAAATCACCCCGTGCGAGGGAGCCACTATGTCAATGTGGAGATGAATCAGTTTGGCGATAGCCATCAATACCGGTTTGCTGAAAGACACGACGATATTGGAGAAATAACGTATGGCTTCCTGTTCGTACCAGCCCAGCTTCTGGCAATTATCATCAAAAATGCCGTCACCTAATTTACCAAACCCGCCGAAACCGTCGCAGGAGAACAATATCTTCTGGCTGCGCTCATAGGTCATCATTGTTTCCGGCCAGTGCACATTGGGTGTGGAATAGAATTCCAGAGTGTGACTCCCCAGATTTATGGTTTCTCCTTCATTTACCACCCGGATATTATCTGTGATGCCATAAAAACCAGCTAGCATGGCTTTGGTCTTTTCAGTGCCAACCAGCGTAACCCGCGGATTGAGTCTCCGCATTTCTTCCATCGCACCTGTGTGGTCGGGTTCCATATGATTGATGATTACATAATCAATGCTGGCAGGGTCAACTACGGCCTTTAACTTATTAAAATAATCAGCAGTTGTGACATCTTTGCTCAGTTCAATCACTGCAGTCTTGTCATCTTTAATCAGATAACTGTTATAGGATACCCCCTCATTTTTTATGGGCCATAAACCGTCGAATAATTCGGTTTTTTCATCGTTGACGCCAATGTAGAAAATGCCGGGTTTAATTTCAATGGGTTGCATGTTTCCTCCAGATTTTAATTATCACTATAATTATAAATACTACCCTGCGAAAGGAGTATTAGCAAATGATTAAACTGGAAAAGATTCCCTATGGTGGCTGGTCAAATTGCTATCGTTATACAAACAATAATATTGAATTAATTGTGACCACGGATGTTGGTCCGCGTATAATTTTTTACGGTTGGAAAGGAAGAGAGAACCAGTTCGTTGTCTACCCGGAAACATCCGGTAAAACCAGCGGCGACCAGTGGCTGCTATATGGCGGGCACCGCTTGTGGAATGCCCCTGAGCATTTTCCCAACAGCTATCATCCGGATAATGGTTCAATTGAATTAAAAAAAGAAGATGGCTTTATTCGCCTGGTACAGCCAGTGGAAACCACCACCCTGATCCAGAAAGAAATGGATATTTACCTCACAGATGAAAGTGAAAAGGTTAAAATAGTACACCGTTTGCACAATTGTTCCAAAGAAACGAAAGAATTAACCCCCTGGTCAATCACCGCCCTTGCTCCCGGTGGAATTGGCATAATTCCATTCACGCTGAATAAAGAGAATCCTACTCCCAAACCTAGCCTGGTCTTCAGCGCCTGGGATTACACCGATATGGCCGATAGCCGTATTCAGTGGACAAGTGCCTGCCTGCTGGTGAGCCAGGATACCGGCAAACCTCGCTGGTTGAAGGTTGGATTGAATTCACCGCTGGGAGTGATGGCATATTTGCGTGGGTCAGACCTTTTCATTAAAAAGTTTGCCACTTTTCCGGGACGGAAATATGCTGACAACGGTAGCATGGAAGAATGTTGGACTAATGATCGCTACTTGGAATTGGAAGCGCTGGCGCCAATGCAAATGATTGAACCTGACCAGGTAGTGGAGCATATTGAAACCTGGTCGTTGTTAAAATTGAAAACCTCGCCAAAAAATAATGGAGACATCATCGAACAGGTTCTTCCTCTACTTGGCGGTTGATTACACTTTGGGTTGAAGCTTATACGTGTCCCAACAAAATACCAATTAGGATGGCTAGAATTCCAGCCAGAATAGTCTTAATACCGCTGAGAATTAAGTTTTCACGGGATATATTGCCCAGGAAAACTCCCAGACCAAATAGAGCCAGCAGCGCCACTCCCAATGAAGTAAAGTAAGCCCATTGGATGGATGGGAATGCCCCTGCCATAAAAAATGGAATCAATACCAGCAAGGCAGCCAAAAACGGAGAAAGCCCGTCAATGATGGCAATCACCACCACCGCATAGCGGGAGGCCCGCCCCAGCTTGCTATCTTTCAGGTTAGTCAGAGTCTGACTACCCAGTTCATCCAGGTCGCGTTTACGCTCCGCTGACTCGGTTAGATAAGACCCCCATAAACCGGAGATACCCATGGCAATACAGGTGGAAAAGCCAGTGGTCAGCACGATGTGAGGGGAGGTTACTTTGGCTCCCATATTACCCATCAATACGCCCATGATGGTTAACACACCATCGAAGGCGTTCATGGCAAAGTAGCGCCTGCCGATTTCGCCAATATCGGCGATGGTACTGTATTCTCTGGCAGTTTTAAACCATTTGCGGAAGGGAAGATTGGGAATAAAAATAGGCATTTAAACGGAATTAGTCCTGCAGTGTGGCGGCATCGTCGATGATGGTTCTGCCGGCTACCACTTCATCAATGGAGTGGATGGAGGCGCCCTGATCTTCAAGGAATTTAAAAACCACTTTATGCTTGATGTCTTCCCCTTCTATGGTGATCTTGGCGTTTTCCACTTTGTGGTCAATTTCCACAATGCTGATGTTCACTGCCCCGACGCCCTCCAACTCGCTCAATTGCCTGGCCATGTCCACAATGCTCAGTTCCAGGGGTTTAAGGGTATCCAGCACCAGTCTGCGTATTTTGCCTGCCATTAAATAAACTCCATTATTAAACCAAAATTATATTGAATTTATATCACAAATTAAATTTCGTTTGGTCTGCTTAGAAGATTGTAAGGTGGATTTCTCACCCGCCTTTTATCTAAATACCATCCTTCTGGGCAATGGCGATAATGGATGTCCCTCTGGCAATTGGTTTGCGCTGCTTGATTTGTTTGAGCTCCATTTTCAATAACTGAAAAGCAATTTCATTGAGCACTGGTAGAATGGCTAATTCCTGGCTAAACCGCTTTCGGGTCTTTTTCTCTTCATTCTCGCTCAGCGATTCCAACAAGATCGGCGCCTTGCGCCTTAATTTTGCCAGCGGATAGAGAACCTGCATGCATTCACTTATGTACTCAACGGAAAAGCCGTTCTTGATAAGCTTATCTGTCAGATCTGATGGCTCGTAACGACGTTGGTGGTGGGCGATCAAGTCGGTGGAACTCCATAAATTGCCATGCGCCGGTACCGTCAGTAGAAGCTTTCCCCCGGGTCTCAGCATCTCTTGAATCGAGCTAAGAATGGCTTCGTCGTTTTCCAGATGTTCAAGGACGTCAAACATCCCAATCAGGTCAAATTGTCTATTGCAAAAAGGCATGCATTCTGCCCGGGCTTGGATTAGTCCAGCCGCTGTGCGCTGCTGGGCAAAAGCCAATCCTTCCCAGAACAGGTCAAGGCCAAAAACAACCCCATTGTGGCAGGTGCTTTCCAGTGTTTTTAATAAATTGCCGGTACCGCAGCCAATTTCCATTACCCGATATTCCTGCGGGAAATCAGCAGTGATCTGTTCAGTTAAAGCAGAAACAATCACCTGCCTGGCTCTGAACCAAAAATGGCGGTCTTCAATTTGATACAGTTTTTCAAAATAGGTTTCGGGAAAGCTGGATGCCATTAATGTATTTCCATAATTACATTTCTTTAACAAATAATTCCCCCATTATAGTGGAAATCCGGGTGATAAAAGTAATCTTATTATTCTTCATTCCCCTGATTCATCCTGAACAAGTTCAGATACAATTGAGCCAGAACACTTATCCACAAACTTAATTTTCAATCTTTCTAACACTAGAATATAAATAATCTGATTGGTTTGGAGGAGAAATGGAATTCCCAGATGTCATGTTTCATCTTAAGCTGAAAAAGGGTGATGTCGGCCGATATGTGTTTCTCCCGGGTGACCCGGGGCGTTGCGAAACTATTGCCAGTCATTTTGATAACCCCAAATTAATGGCTTACAACCGTGAGTTTAAAACCTATACCGGTACCTTACTGGGTAAAAAAGTTTCGGTCACATCCACTGGAATCGGCTGCCCTTCGACCGCTATCGCCGTCGAAGAGTTGGTTCAGCTTGGTGCGGATACCTTCATCCGCGTCGGAACCTCAGGTGGCATGCAGCCAGCGGAAAGACCAGGTGACTTGGCTATCATCACTGCCGCCATCCGTGATGAGGGTACCACTTTGCAGTATATGCCTGTTGAATTTCCCGCTGTAGCAGATGTTGAAGTGGTCATGGCGCTTAAAGAAGCAGCGATGCGTTTGCATAACCGCTATATCCTCGGCATCACTCAATCTAAGGATTCATTCTATGGGCAGCACAGTCCGGAACGTATGCCTGTGGCATCCCGTTTGCTGGATCGTTGGAAAGCATGGGAAATGGGGGGTGCCATTTGCTCTGAAATGGAATCTGCTGTCCTGTTTATCCTTTGCAGCATATATCGCAAACGCGCCGGCGGAGTGATGCTGATCATGGGCAATCAGGAGACGGATGATCTGGAGGTCAGGAAGGGCATTGTGGAAAAGCTGGATGACCTGATTGCCACTGCCATCGAAGCTGTTAAAATATTAATTCAAAAGGATGGAAATAAAATTCTGTAACCAATTCATCTCATCCTCCACCCTGATTAAGGAACCCCAATATGAAATATGTTATTGAAACCGAAGATCTTGGAAAATGCTATGGAGATGTAAGGGCTGTCGAACATCTCGCCTTGCGGGTTGCCGAAGGGGAAATCTATGCTTTTTTGGGTCTGAACGGCGCGGGCAAAACGACCACCATCCGCATGCTGCTGGGGATGATCAAACCCACTTCCGGGACTGCCCACGTCCTTCAAACTCGGGTCCGTCTTGGCAGCCGGGAACCCTGGGCATCGGTCGGATACATGGTGGAAACGCCGCATGCCTATCCGGAATTAACAGTCTTCGAGAACTTGGAGGTTGCCCGCCGCCTGCATCCCGGCACCCCGCCCAAAGCTGTCGGCAGGATCATCGAGCGCCTGGGTCTGGCAGAATATGCCAACCGGCGGGCTGGTAATCTCTCGCATGGCAATGCGCAACGTTTGGGACTCGCCAAGGCTCTGCTTCATGATCCCAGGCTCCTCATTTTGGATGAGCCAGCCAATGGCTTGGATCCAGCCGGGATCGTTGAGATCCGTGATTTTCTGCTTGAGTTGACTCGTGAACAGGGTGTCACGGTTTTTATGTCTAGTCATATTCTGGCCGAAGTTTCCCGTCTTGCCCGGCGCATCGGGATCATCCACCAGGGTCACCTTCTTCAGGAGCTGGATGTCGATGAACTGGAGCGAAACCGGCGCAGGCGACTTTTATTGCGTGCGCGTGACATGGAGGCAGCTCGTCTGACGCTGATTGCAGCGGGGCATCTTGCCGAAATTATCCCGGATGGTTCCATCGAGCTAAAAAACTCGGCAGCTATCGAACATCCTGAGGTTATTGCCAGCTTATTGGTTCAGGCCGGGGTTCCGCCCACGCAGTTAATGGTCGAGGAAGAGGAATTGGAGCAGTATTTCCTCCGCATGGTTGGAATGAATGGAGGGACGCAAAATGAATAACCTTTCAGATATGATTTGGATTGAATTCCGTAAAGCAATCCGCTCCAGAATGCCCCTTTGGACCGCTCTGGGATCCCTATTTATGCCTTTGGGAATCGCTTTCTTGATTTTCGTTTCTAAGAATCCGGAGATTTCTCAAAAGCTTGGCCTGATCAGCGCCAAAGCTAACCTGATGGCTTATTCCGCAACAGATTGGCAAACCTACCTGGGATTGTTTGGCCTGTTAATTGCTGCCGGCGGGTTCATTTTATTCATTCTGGTCATTAGCTGGGTGTTTGGCCGTGAATTCGTCGATGGTACCCTGAAAGATATGCTTGCCGTTCCAGTTCAACGCACAAGCATACTCTTGGCAAAATTTATTGTGGTGGCATTATGGTCAGTAATGCTGACCATTGTGATTCTAATCGGCGGTCTTGTCATGGGTGTCATCATTAAACTTCCGGGAGGCTCGATCAGTGTTTTTTTACAGGGCGGTGCTCTCGTGGTGATGACCGCCTGTCTGGCGATTACGGTTGTTTTGCCATTTGCGTTCTTCGCCAGTGTGGGGCGGGGTTACCTGCTGCCTGTAGGAGTGGCGTTTCTCGCCCTGATGATGGCAAATGTTGTGGGATTAGCCGGGTGGGGTGAATTCTTCCCCTGGGCGATTCCGGGTTTATATGCTCAGGCAAAAGGCACTCTCGCGCCGATTAGCTTTTGGATTGTGTTTCTGACCGGGCTGTCAGGAATGATTGCGACCTACTTGTGGTGGAAGGTTGCTGACCAGAATCGTTAGCCACGTTTGTTGAAGATTTTAATCACACCTATTGAATCTTTCAATTTGTTTCGCTTGAAGTTCGGATTCATGCTAAGGGTTGTGCAATCATCCCGTAGGGGTCGCGCAGCATCCTCGAAGCTCTCCGCAGGAGCGGAGAGCGGAGATACCCGGAGCAGGGCACCTTCATGGTGCACCTGCGGAGGGTACATTCCTATCGCGCAGCATCCCGAAGGGAGTGGATACAATTAGTCATAAAATACCCCATTCGTTTCGCTTAAAGTGTCCGTTTCTGTCCGCTTTTGTCCGCTAAACGAATATCCAATGCCCATATCATTATTTTTGAGAGGAAAATGGGCGCGAGAGGGCTCGAACCTCCGAACCTTCGCGCAGCACCCCGTAGGGGTTGCGTAGCATCCCGTAGGATTGTGCAACAATCCGGAGGGACACGGATGTGAACAGCATTTCTTTCTAATTTGGGGAAAGTGGGCGCGAGAGGACTCGAACCTCCGAACCTCACGGATGTGAACCGTGCGCTCTAACCAACTGAGCTACGCGCCCAAATGCAAACCGATTATACCAAAAAATAACTCATGCTGAAATTGGAGACTGCCACACCCCTGCGGGGCTCTCAGTGACTATTTTTTAGAGAAGAAATTCTTATCCGAAGCGACCTTCAATGTAATCCTGGGTGCGTTTGTCCTTGGGAGTCACAAAGATGCTTTTACCTACCCCATATTCAATGAGTTCCCCCTGCAAAAAGAAAGCTGCCGTATCTGCCATACGCGCTGCCTGGGAGACGTTATTCGGCACCAAAATAAAGGTGTATTTCTCTTTGGTATCCTGCATAAATTGCTCGATCTTGGCTGTGGCAATGGGGTCCAAGGCGGAAGTGGGTTCATCCAGCATGATGATTTCCGGTTCCAGCGCCATAACGCGCGCCAGGCACAGCCGTTGCTGCTGTCCCCCGCTCAGCGTATTGGCTGGTTCCTGCAGGCGGTCATACACTTCATCCCATAGAGTGGCTTGTTTCAGCGCCTTTTCCACCTGCTGATCCATTTTCTTTTTATCCTTTTCACCGGCTGCTTCCAGCCCAAAGGTCACGTTCTGGTAAATGGACAGAGGCAGCGGGATGGGGCGTGAAAATACCACCCCGATCTTGCGCCGCAGTGCGGTAACGTCCACATCCGCGTCCAACAGGTTCTTGCCATGGAACAGGATTTCCCCTTCCAGTTGTTTGAGATCATCCAGGTCGATCAGTCGGTTGATGGTGCGCAAAATGGTTGATTTCCCGCCCCCCGCCGGACCAAAGAAAACGTTGATGGCATTTGGTTCCACATCCAGGGTGATTCCGTGCAGGCTTTCCATTCCGTCCATATATTGCACGCGCAAGTTGCGCAGGATCAGGGCTTTTTCGCTCATTTCACCACTGCCTGTTCTTGCGTGATTTGTTACGGATAAGGGTGGCGATCAGGTTCATACCCAGCACATAAATGAGCAGCACCATCACCGTACCATACTGGATTTGAACTGGCATGCCTGGTACCTGGGTGGAGATAACAAAGATATGGTAAGGCAACGCCATCGTCGCGCTCAGTATTGAAGACGGCAGGCGCGGTAAAAAGAAGGCCGCCCCGGTGAATAATAGCGGGGCTGTTTCCCCAGCTGCCCTTTCCAACCCCAGAATTACTCCGGTGATAATTCCAGGTAGCGCCTGTGGCAGGATGAGCTTGCGGATGGTTTGCCACTGGGTGGCGCCCAGCGAACGTCCCACGATGCGGAAGCGGGCCGGCACGCTGCGCAGGGCTTCTTCGGTGGTGCTGATGATCACTGGCAGGGTCATAATGGAAAGGGTCAGTGAAGCTGCCAGGATGCTGGTGCCAAAGTGCAGGAAGATGACGAATAAGCCTAACCCGAACAATCCGTATACCACTGAAGGCACACCTGCCAGAGAAATGATGGCGATGCGGATTAGCCGTGTCCACAGGCTGTCTTTGGCGTATTCAGAAATGTAAATACCGGCTGCCACACCCAGTGGGACTGCAAAAACGGCTGTTCCGATAGTCAGATAGAAGGTACCCACAATGGCTGGGAAAATCCCGCCCGAACGCATTCCATTAGTCGGCATCTGAGTCAGGAATTGCAGCGAAAGGCTGCCGGCTCCCTGAACAATGATATAAACCACAATTCCCAATATGGGCAGCACGGTCAGCAGTGCGATCAGGCGTACCAGGTTGAAGCCCATTGCTTGGGTCAATTTCTTATTCAATCGGGGTCGAGTGGATGCGATTTTCATATTATGAAACCAATTGCTCGCGGGTTCGCTTGCGGAAACTGACCCAGGATGCGGTTACATTAATGATCAGGGATAACACAAACAGGATGATGCCGATGAAAAACAGAACATGATAATGAGTGCTGCCCGATGCCACTTCTCCCATCTCAGAGGCGATGGTGGCCGTCATGGTGCGGATTGGCAGGAAAAAGGACATCCACTGATTGGGCATTACCGGGGCGTTGCCGGTAACCATCATCACTGCCATCGTCTCACCCAGCGAACGCCCGATGCCCAGCATTACCGCTGTTAATACACCGGTGCGCGCGGCTGGCAGGGTCACGCCCCAGATTGCCTCCCACTTGCTGGCGCCCAGTGCTATGGCGGCTTCGCGGTAGGATTGCGGAACAGCATATAAGGCATCCTCGGCAATGGATACAATGGTGGGGATGGAGATGAGCGCCAATAAAATTGAACCGGTGAAGGCAGTCAGCCCGGTGGGCAGATCCAAAAACCTTCTCAAGAAAGGAACCAGTACCTGAATACCAATGAAGCCCAGCACAACTGAAGGAATGCCAGCCAGGATTTCAATTACCGGTTTGAGCAGTTGTTTGATGCCTTGAGGCGCAATCTCGGCAATATAGACGGCTGTTCCCACTCCGAAGGGCAGGGCAATTAGAATGGAAAAGAAAGTCACCATCAGCGAACCGCTGATGAGCGGTAGGATGCCGAAATATTTCTCAATTGGATACCAGCGTGTGTTGAACAATTCACTCAGCGGCACTTCCGTCAGAGCAGGGGTGCCTTCTTTCATTAGAAAAGCAAAAATAAGCAGTAGAAAAATGATACTGGAGAAACCGGCAATTTTAATACCACGAGTGATGATGACTTCGTCTTTGATCTTCATTTGGTTACCAATGGAACAAAACCCAGTTGAATGGTTAGTTTCTGCGCCTCAACGGAAAGTATCCAATCAATATAGTCTTTGATGGCGCCGCTGGGCTGGCCGTGAGTGTACATATATAGGCTGCGTGAGATAGGATAGCTGTTATCAATGACAGTAGCGGCTGACGGCAATACGTACTGGTCAGTCACTTTTTTTGCCAGACCAATCATCTTTACTTCAGGGGTCACATAGCCCAGGCCATCATAACCGATGGCATTCGGGTTATCGCGAACCTCGGCAATGATGCCTTCGGAGGAAGGTAGTAGCAGCGTATCTGCGGAGAAAAAAGATTTATTGTTTGAATCTCCCAACCGGATGACTGTCTCCAGAAAATAGACATGCGTGCCAGAATTGGTTTCACGGGAAAGGCGCACAATTGGTCGGTCTTCTCCGCCCACCTCCTGCCAGTTGTTGATTTGACCCTGGTAAATTTTCGAAACCTGTTCAAGAGTTAACTGGCTGACCGGGTTGCCGGGATTGACGATCACTGCAATGGCATCATTGGCAACGGTGAACTCCACCGGTTCAAATCCATTGGCTTTGGCTTGCTGCACTTCCTCTGGCTTGATCTGGCGGGAAGCATTGGCGATATCCACCGTACCATTGATCAGGGAGGTGAATCCGGTGCCTGACCCACCGCCAGTCACGGAAATTTCAATTTCAGGGTGCAGAATCTGGTATTGTTCCGCCCAGGCTAGAGCCAGGTTGACCAGCGTGTCCGATCCCTTATTCTGGATGTAAGCGTTGGTGGATTTAACCTGTTGATTGGCTGTCGTTGGGGTTTGGGGTGCGCAGCTGCTTAACAGTAGCAAAGAAATTATCAGTGGGAAAAAGGCAACTTTACGCATCATCCTAATTATAACGGACGCCATCCCCGGCTTAAAAAATGTTGGAAATATAGGCCATTGGAGTTTAAAGAGCCGCGTAAGTTATAATTGGTCTGGAATTAAATTAAGAGGATAAGGACCTGTCTGCATGGAAATCAGTCTGGTTAAACAAATCGATATCGACCATGAGATGCGTAGCTCATATATTGATTATGCCATGAGCGTGATCGTGGCGCGCGCCCTTCCGGATGCTCGTGATGGTTTTAAACCGGTACACCGCCGCATC
>Ga0209777_10006207_pt1 | contig 13521 bp, 17 predicted proteins | sample FrelakmetHBP12HB_FD_187147 | JGI IMG/M metagenome (GOLD analysis project Ga0209777, IMG submission 187147) | Freshwater lake sediment microbial communities from the University of Notre Dame, USA, for methane emissions studies -HBP12 HB (SPAdes)... | ecosystem: Environmental > Aquatic >...
CTTCGCAACAGAGGGCTTCGCAACAGAGGGCTTCGCAACAGAGGGCTTCGCAACAGAGGGTTTCGCAACACTTTTTACAGCAGATGTCACCGATTCTACTGCGCCAGATACGGATTCTCTAATGGAAGCAATTGTCGGTGCAACCGCATCAGCTGCTGCTGCAACTTGTTCCGCAACTTGTTCTGATACGGCGGGTTCTGACACGGCGGGTTCTGATACGGCGGGTTCTGATACAGGCGCTGGTATTGCGGCAGATGCAGAACGAGGTTTGGCAACTGTTGGTTTCGCACCTCCTTTCTTTACTTCTGCTTCTACTTCTGCGGGCGCCTCTACCTCTATTTCTTCTGCTTCAGGATCCACCACAGCATCTTCTTCTGCTGCTACTTGTTGAATGGCATCTACATCGACACCCGCATTAAATTCCACTTCCGCCACAGCGATATCACTCTCAGTCACGATTTCCTCCTCTTCCTCCTTCTTGGAATCAGGAAAGGGACGCTCAATGGATTTTGGAAATGCGAAATTACAAATCGCGCGACTGCGAAATCGATAACTAGAAGGATTCTTCATTTTCGCATACACCTCCACTGCCGCAAAAACATCTCCCTTCTCCTTCTCCTTCGTCATTTCTCCTTTGATTTCGCGAATACGTGCCACCGAATACGCCGCTAATACATGTTCGCTCATATCACACTGTACAATTTCATCTCTTATCACACGAGGCATATACTCCTCCTTGGATCCTTTATAATAGGAAATTAAACCTGTCAATCGTTTCTGTAATACCAACTTATTCATAATAGATAAATCGAATGGATTGATAAATTCTCGACGAAAGGTTTCATCATCAATAGGAAGTCGTGGATACGATACGTAGGATTCTGAACCAATGGGCAATCCAGCTGCCACCAATTTTGCTTTGATGCGTGGAAAAATATCACGAATGCCTTCTTGTGCATCTTGATTAAATTTCACTCCAATGAATTGTGTAGGATGTTCTGGATTCACCACTTTCTCATAACCCTCTGTAAATACCGATAAAAGCACACCCAATTTTCGGTCTCCTGCACGAAATCGCACTATATCAATGCGCGGTTCTGCTTCCGCAATCGCTCGGCATTTGTCCATGACCGATTTGTCCGCACTAAGCAAGGGAAATTCTACACATTCTATGTATCCTGCTAAGACATTCGCAAGAATACCTAGTTCTTCTGGAAAGTTAATAATGGGTGTTCCTGAGAGTCCAATGATTTTTGAATTTCGTGCATCCGTCAATAAGCGATAAAATAAATAGGCACGTCCATAATTTAGCTCCTTTTTACATAATCCAGGCACCCATCGTCCTGGGACAATCGGCTCCACCTCAATCTTTCGTGCGCGCCCCTTTCGCTTTTGAATGTAAGGTACAATATTATCCTGCATCAAACGTGTTAAATTATGAATTTCATCAATCACAATGACCGCATCATCAAACTCACGCTTTCCAGTCACTGGATCAATTGTACATGCATATCTCTTCAATTCCGCAGCAGTAATACCGTTATAGCTAATGAATGTAATACGCGAATCAATCATTTCGGTAAGCTGTGCTCGAATGTCTTCACGGTCTTGTTGAGAGAGTTGATCACTGTCATAATTGGGAGGTTGTGTAAAATCAGGAATCCAAATCGACCGACGTTCCTCGTCTTCACGACGCAACACTTTATCTAAATAGTTAGGTCTCAATGATAGTACAGAAGATGCATACAAATAGGAAACACCACCTTCCGAGATCAATGATTCGCGAACCCAATGATTATGAATGTTAAAATGACGAAATCCACAAAATGAAATTTCTGACATGAAATTGGCTCGTAGCGAAAATGGTGTCATCACAATGATCTTTTTATTCGCAGTACCATACAACGCCTCAGCAGCCGCAATCGCAGAACATGTTTTACCTGATCCAAGACCATGATACACAAGAATACCACGATATGGTCCTGCATTCCGAATGTATTCCCGAATAAATTTCTGATACAAAAAAGCTTCCACCTGTTCTCCTGCTTTTCCCTCTAACGCAGCACACGCATTTTCATCCACCTTTCCCTTCACTTCTGGACTCAAATGGAAGACTTCTCCATAATTATCCTCAATGAACCGATGAAAGGTTCGTCTGCTCTGCGGTGTATAGAGAACGGTGTCCGTTTGATAGGGATTTTTTGTCTCAATTTCCTCTTGTGCCGTGACGTAATCCGCCGCGATACTGGACCCATCCTCACGTTTCTCCATCACACGCTGGATGTCTTCTACTTGCTCCACAGGGACCTCACGATGAATGGGTTGGTAATCAGGTGTGGCTTTGATCATTCGCAAGGACTTCTTTTTTGCCATGGGGGCGGGAGGTAGGGAAGGTCCGCTTTGAGCAATGGAAAGCAAAGGACCCTCTGTCTGAAGGACAGAGCATGCTGCCCCACTAGGGCAAGGACCCATTCCTGGCATGGATAATGGATTCGCTCTGGCTTGGTCACGCAGTTTCTTCTGCGCAGGTGTGATCGGAGGAGGTGGAATTCCATAAAAGGATTGAGGAGCAACATCCAATTGTCCTGAAGGTGCGGGTGACTTCATCGCTTCAATCAATTCAGGAGGAGCTAGTCGCATCACAGAACACTTACGCGGTGGAACACCTTTTCCACTCCATGGTTGTACTCCTTTTGATACAGAGGACATCTATCAACTGCTTAGAAACTATATTATCATCATATACACATCATGTGTATCAAATCATAATAGATGGTATTTTATAGTAGCATTTATTGTTGTAGAATGCAACCATTGCATGTCGCACCTACATTTGCAGGTGGAGCAATCGTCTGTCCATTGACAAGGAATGTTGGCGAACTGCAATCCGTACATAGCACCTGGATACCCGTATCCGCATTAGGAAATCGTGTATGACATTGCTTCACAAAATGCTTCTGATTCTGATCCTGAACTGGCTTTCCACATTGCGCAATCGGATTCTTAAACCGATAATACGTATCAAATGGTGGCAAATAGGGATTGCTCTGATTATTAACGGGTACGTTATTCGGATTTCCTGTGATCGTTGAATTTCCAGGAACACATGGCGTTTCCAAACAAGACGCTGTCGGTCCATTCGTATTCGAACAATAGCACGCGGGCAATACTACATACGAATTCTCAGGAGCAGGACTCATTCCAGGAACACCACATGAATTGATTCCCGCAATCTGTAAAGTAATGTTTTCCGAAGAATACACTTGTGAAGCACTTCCTGCCGCACCCGCTAATACATTTGGATATTGCTGTGTCGACCCCGTCATGATGGTTGTTCCCTTTCCTTGACCACCGTAATTACAGTTGCCATTTCCAACAGGACAAACGGATTGTGTCGGAACATTACAATTTTGTTCCCCAGCACATGTTTTGACACCTTTAATGTATTTTGAGGATTGAATCAAATTCTTCCATGTTAATGTACTAGAATCAACTGTTTGCGAACGATTGATGTATCGTGTATTCTGCTTTTGTAATAATTGGGTAATCTGACTGGCGTCCATTCTATTGTTATACTTTATTTATTAGATGATGCGTATCGCATTCTTATAAAAAATAAAATAATAGATACAGCATATTATTTCTTATTACGAGTACGATTCATCTGTTTACGTTTGGTCTGTGTTGCATGTCGCTTTTTTGTACCCCAATTGATATTATTAATGGATCCAAGTACTTTACGAGTATTACATGCTTGAATCGCATTCGGCTGGACATGATATTCTGTAATAAGATGTTGAAGAGCGCGATTGACTTGCCCATACAGTTTTTGTAAATCTCTTCTTTTACTGACGGATGTTTCCTTTCGGATCATTTGTTTTATCGCATCACGTAAATGGAGCATTCCACTTACCGTGTGCTGTGCATAAGAATATTGTAAATTTGGATTTTTAACAGAAGCAATTCGCCCAATATGCTCTAGTTCATTTTTCGCCCATTCCATGACACCAAAACGTGTGATTTGATAGGAAGGTGGCATGATTATCTATAAGAAAGGATAGAAAATTATATTTTTCGTTCTACTATCGGCGGATCCAACATCTCTAATGCCGCTCGGGATGCTTCTTGCTCTGCCACCTTCTTGTTTCTCGCTGTCGCCGTCGTCAAAATCTTATCTGTCGGATCAAGGACACCCATCGTAAAGATACGATCATGCGGCGGTCCCACCACCGCAATTTCCTTATAACGCGGTGGAACATGATAGAGTGCCTGGAATTTGCGTAGAAGTTGGTCTTTATAATTTGTATCTTCAATAATGATCTGTACGAAGTCAATGTGTTTTTCAATGATACGGATGAGGAAATCGTTACATTGCTGAAGTCCACGACCCACATCTTCCTCCTGCAGATACATAGCTCCAAACCACGCCTCAAACATCGATCCGAGAATTCGCAAATTGCTCCGCCCATCACACACCTCCTCCATATGACGACTCAGAATAATCCATTGACCCATTCCGACCTCCTTCGCAAGCTGACCCAACTGCTTATTATTCACGATGCGCGACAGAATTCGTGTCAAGAATCCTTCTCCCTGCCCTGGATATCGCTTCGTCACATACGACGCAATAATTAAACCCAGAACACGATCCCCCAAATATTCCAACTCTTCATTATCACAACGACGCAACGGCAAACAATCATCAGGACGCGGCGCAATCACAATTTCTTCCCCATAATCCGCCTGCTCTTGCCACACCTCAGGGCGATCCACATAGGACTTATGACAACACGCCTGCGAAAAGAGATTGAAATTCTGAATTCGTCCCTTCCATCCATATCGCTTCAGAATCGGGATCGCATCCGAAGGAGTGAGCTCCCGATTCTTTGAATTCCACGGATTAAAGATTTTGGTATTTCCTGATTGAACAACGGTATTCATGGATATAACTAGATAGTAATCACGATTTCTGTTTATATTCTTTTTATTCATCTCTATCAAATTTTATAAGAGAATTCTTGTGAAATTATGAGAGATACTAATTTATATGACTTGTAATAGATATGGCAACCGCCCCATTAGATATTGTTATTAATGTAGGTGGGATTCAATATACACTCAATAGTGAAAAACGGGGTATTAATTACCTCTTCCGAAGTTATCATGATTTTAGATCAACCTTTCAAAACGTGGCAGACCGTTCAAAATCAAAAATTCCATTATCTCGGATTCAACAACTCTTTGTAAAATATATGCGAGTGGAACCCTTTCGTAAGCAAGATTTTGGTGCTATTCCCGAGAAAGATAAAATAGTTTTGAAGGAAGTGTTAGAAACCTATTTAAAATATTTGGATGACAGCATACAAATTTCACCAAAATCCGTTGTCAATATTATGATGCAAAGAACATATTATAACATACAAGAAATCATTGATTTACTTGATGGAAAGCCAGAAGACTTCTCAAACGTATCTGTTTCGTGTGAAAAAAGCAAGAAGAAATTAGAAAAAATAGATAAAGACATGAAACAGAAAATGATCTTGGAATTTACGTGGTTGCTTCAATCTCCGAATGAAGTTCGTACGAAAGCCGAATGTCAATGGGCAGATATGGTATCCGAATTAGCCGATATTCGAATAAGAAGCATGATGGATCAAATAGAAGAAAAATCAGGCGAAGATGAAGAGAAAGAATATGAAATGAAACAATATGGTGGCAACATGACATCATACATCAAAGCGCTTCTTACCGTATTACATGTCACCCAATTAAGCAAGAAACCATTCACCCAAATAGGTGGCGGCTCTACCACAGATGATTCCTATGACATCTTATCCAAAGAATTGTCTCATGCATTGCTCCCTCTTTTTGATTCGATCAAATCCCTCTATCAACCCGTCTATGGAATGTTAGAATCATGTATCATACATAGCCATATCAAAAAACGTACCATCCTTGAACCATTGCTAGTACTCTTACACATTTCTAATCATTTCGTAGCACCTACACGGGATTCCCATGGCATCTATCGCATTCGCAACGCAAAGAAAGTACTTACTCCCTTTATCACTGCCCACTTACAATGTACAGCCGCCCGTCTCCAAAAAATGTCACCTGCTAAACGAAAGAAATGCCTGGAATCCATTCAACAACTCTCCCCTCTTCGTATCTCTTCTCTCCCCAAACGAAACACCATACCCTCCCTTGAAAAAACACCCCCTCTTCCCACCGTTCATTATCTTACTCTTGACGGTAATCTGACTATTCCACCCTTTGAACGCTTTTATCGCAAGGGCTCTGAATCAGAAAAAGAAAGTATTTTTCAAGCTATGACCGATTTCTTCACAAAGGATGATATTTATATGGCGTATTCCTACTCCGATGAAATCCCTATGAATCTATATGACATCGACTACTCTGCTGTGAATACAATAGACACTCATATTCCTATTGTCACATATGACAGCTATTTTACATCACATCCACATTATCTTCAAGAATTTACCCCATTGGTAGAGAATGCGATCTATACCAATGCAGAACTCGTCTTGAGTATTTTTATTGCTTTAAAAGAAAAGAAGTCAAAGTAGGATGAATTCAACCAATACGCCTACGACATCGGCAATGAAGACAGTACCTACATTTAGTTACCATCGTATTCTTCTAAAGGCAAAGTACAGCTTCTATAGCGCACTTGTCTTCTTTCTCTTTGCCAATCCCGAATCCTATGCTGTTCTCCAACGCGTATTTGGTCATAGTATGAATATCATTACATCAGGTGGCGGACCCACTATTCACGGCATCTTTATTAGCACCTTTCTCTTTTTTATTACTATGCTAGGACTTATGCTTTTACCGAATGAATAGTCTGAAGTGCTTTTTTCAACTCTTGCTCTTGTTCTTCTGAATAGTATAATCCGTGATATTTGTCCTTATAAATGACCATCTGTGCCATCATGCTCGCACTCTTTGCCGAATAATGCTTTCTATTGTGAAAGAAAAAATAAAGTCGTGAACACTGTATTTTTTCCTTCTCCGTCCATGTGTGATTCCATCCTCCTACTGGTGTCCAGGAAGGCAACCAATCAAACATCGTCTTTATTATCTATATCGTCTTCTCGGTTTAGATCGTATCCCGTAAATAAAAAAGGATACAAATAGATATGAAAACACTTCACATCATTCTTTTGATTCTACTTCTTCTGCTTGTTCTTCTTCGTTTCAATACCCCTTCTTATGAAGGATTTCAAGACTCCTCTAAATCTGTCGTTGTTTGCAAAGCGGATTGGTGCGGACACTGCAAAAAGGCTGCTCCTGAATTTGATAAATTAATGGCAGCCGCTCCATTGACTCTGAAAGATGGCAGCAAAGTCACCGTCAAAGTATTAGATGCGGATCAGAATAAAGAGGAGGTGAGCAAACTAAAGATAAAAGGATATCCTACCATTTTAATTATGGACGGCGCAAATACCACAGAGTATCCGGGTCCCAGAACCTATGATGGTGTATTTGGATTTCTAAACAATATGTAATTTATTTTCTATGAAAACAACTTCTATTTTAATATCCATATATCGTGATAGAACATGATATCGGATTCCGATGATCTTGTCTTCTCCATAGAAGATATTCACACTCCAGCGTATCAATATTATGATATGATTACCAATACCATTGCTGTGGGCGATTACCGATCATCATATGAATCATTTGATGTCATTTTTAATTTTAATTACCCGCAAAATGGAGCAACCTTTGGAAAAATCCATAGTAGGACTGAATATCATAATCGCATTGAAAAAATCATTTATACGATTGGATTACTCGATACAACAGTCTACTCTGTTCCATTATTATATCTTTTTATGCAATTAGTACCCTATCTAATAAAATCAAAAGGAAAACGTATTTTATTTCATTGCTATGCCGGTATTTCACGCAGTTCTACAGCAGCAATCATGTATCTTATGATGACAACCTATTTGTCAATCGATACTATTTTTACCATGGTGGTAGCCAAACGACCTGTGATTAACCCCAATCCTGCCTTTCGTCATATCCTATCCATTTGTAATAATAAGCGAGAAATCATCGCATGATGATAAAAGAATATAAACAACATCAGCGATGCATTTCTAATGCGTATTGCTTATATTGTTCTCACTTGTGAGAAATATATATCTACACGGATGCTCTGGCAGAAAGAGACTGTCTTTGCGGGTGTAGACCAAGCCGATGTCTTCTATCTTGGACATACGATGAAGAAAGAAGAACGGATCTTTTCATGGGGTGCAAAAGATGATTATGATTCATTACCCTATAAATTTGCAGATTTTTTCCGTCATAGCCGCCTTGATTATGATTGGTATGTTTTGATGGATGATGACACCTATCTCTATACCGATCGTCTTCGTACTCGTCTTACCACCTTGGTAGAACATGGTATAGGTCCACGACAAGTTCCCTATATGGAGGGTCATATCATGACTCACATTGCCCACACCGAATGGGGGATCTATCACTCGGGTGGTGCAGGAACTCTTCTGTCTGCTCGTGTGTATGAAGAAGTGTGCCGAATGTTTCAAATGATTCCTGCCGAATATCGTACGCCCCATTGGTGCGCCGACATCTGTCTAGGACTCTGGACCAAAAACATTGCGGGCATTCGCATTGTACATTCGGATCAGTATCACACCGATTGCGCACGTGATATGGACAATGTGAAGGAAGCCTTATCCTTTCATCATCTTACTACACAAGAGGACTTTTTGCGACATCAAGCATTTCTATCAATGAAATAATACGTAAAGGGCATTCTCATATCATATGTAACAATGACTTCTTTGTCATATGCACAGCCATATGCGCAGCCTTATGCACAGCCATATGCGATGATTTATCATGATAAAGAAACAAAAACATTACAGGAGGGAATGAGAGTACTACATTCTATTTCCAATCCTATCCTATGCTATCAACAAATACTTCGTATTGATGATGTGTATTCGGACATTGCGTATCGAAAACATGTGATACATGATCCAGAGAATGAACAAATCATTTTGACATTTCCTTCCGAGTGCTTCTGGATTGCAAATCTTCGAAATAGTCGGAACTGTAAAATGGTGACATACCATAAAGATATGGAAACATCTTATATAAAAGAAATCACAATCACACCGTCTATGAATTTTGATTTGATTTCTCAAGACGTCAAAATTATCATTTATACAAATGGAAAAACAAATCTTGAAATCTACTTCGATGTGTATCTTATGAAGAAAGTATCTAAGTTATGAAATGTTATGAAATGCGCTTATGAAATGCGCTTATGAAATGCGCTTATGAAATGCTATGCCGACATGTTTCATAAAGTGGTTCACTGCATCTTTCCCTTTTTGAATGATCATTTGTTTTGTATGATCTTCCATCGAAAAATCCAATATGTTTAATTCACCGAGCATGATCTGGATGCATCGTGCATCATAAAATCGCGACTCCATTTTATTTTTCTCGTTCAACACAATATTCAAAGGACGCATCATAAATTCATCCATTTCCATATCTGCCATATTCTTCATTTTTTCAACCGATGTACGAATCAAAATACTCAATGTTCTACGATGTTCTTCATCAGGTAATACAAATAAAGGATGATTACTAATGACTCCACCATCTACAAGGTAATGTCCCGATTCTGGACAAATGAAGGGTTGAAAATAATAAGGAACACTCATGGAAGCACGAACAGCATCAGCAATACAATAATGGGGTGTTGTAGTGGGACTAAATATAACAGGAGCTGCATCATTGACATCTGTTGCTACAATTCGTAGAGATAGACCAAATTGAGTAAAACATTCTTGAAAGGTATATTTGGAAGAAAGACCTTTTACATGTAAACATGCTTGTATTAAACGATGAAGACGCTCTCCAGTATCCATTCCAAAATGTAATATCCATCCCGGAACCGAATCCATTTCTTTGATATGAGTAAAGTCAAAACGAACACAAAATTCTAATAATTCCTCTAATGTAAATCCAACACACAGGCACATGGCAACAAGAGAACCAGCAGATACTCCCATCCATTCTTTCACGGCGTGAAGGGGAACATGTTTTGATAACTCAATAAGAGCACCCACATGCGCCATGGCACAAATTCCTCCACCTGAAAAATAAATGCGATATGGAATCATTCTACTCTTATTCCATATGCTTCCTTTTTAGATCCGTGGCTACGCATGTATCACATGCGTAGTATGCGTATAGCATACATAGTATGCGTAGTATCCTGTCTACGTCATTTGCTCTCTATCATCAGTAATGGAGGAACATACACCCCAATTGGATCCATCCGAATTATATGATAAACGCCGATCCAAAGATGCAGGACGTCTTCGGGCATACAATAAAATCTTAGAACAAATCTATAATCGCATTCGTACCCTATCAAAACTACCCAACGCACAATGCTATTTATTATATACCGTTCCACCATTTATTTTTGGATTACCAAAAATCGATTTAGAAGATTGTGTCGTCTATTTAATTTATCAATTACGTCATGCCGCTTATGAAGTTCGTTATACGCCTCCTAATATGATTTATATTTCATGGCTTCATCATGAAAAATCATATTTAGTCGAACAATCCCCCATTATGCAAGCGATGATGGTGTCGGCAGAAAAAACACAAGCGGAAATAGAACGCAAAGAAAAAGAAGCATCGCGTCTTCTTTCCTCACGCAAATCGGGCAAAAAAGTACGCATCCAAACCCCTGGACAGATGCAAAGCATACCACAAATGCAAAGTTCACACATACAAAGCATGTCACAGGGTTCTCGCCCTAACGGAGGATACTCTTATCAATCTTCCGCCATTCATAACGTATTACAACGCCCCCTATCTAATCCAACGGCAGGTCCCCCTCTACCAGCTGCTTCCGACTATATTCCTCCCACCACCTTTTTACAACAAATGACCAATCCACAAAATACCATCATCCAACCAAAATCAGTACCCGACTATTTTAAACGTTAAAGTAGGATAATGAATACATTTATCATACGATTTTATATCTTTCTCTTTCTCTGTATTGGTTCACGTGTCACATTTACCACAATCAGTGCATTTGCTTCAGGTTGGTTTCTACAAATGCTAGGAATGATTGCATTATTTCCTGTCATGTCATGGTTTTATCTTATTTTTATCGGTAAAAGAAATACTGGATTTGAAATATTTGGTGAAAAGATTTGGTGGAAGAATCTGCGTCCTCTTCACATGTTTCTATGGGGATTCTTTGCCTGTCTTGCCATAACAGGAAATCGTAAAGCATGGATTGTTCTCTTGATAGACACTTTCATCGGATTATCAGCATTTTTACTACATCATCATTCTGAAGGAAATCTTATTACATTAATAGAATAATCATATGAATTGTGATATTGTATTATTAATTGCGTCTATTTGTTCAGGAATCGTAACAAGTAACAATCTATTCGTGGATCGTTGGGAGGATGTCCGGTTTAGTCTTAATGATGTGTACCGAATCGGATTACTAATCGGTTCTATGTTTGCGATCACAGGAATTCTTACCATTCATCTGGGGCGCATATTGATAGGACTCTTTTTATGTATCTTCTGCTTCGCCCTCCTACGAAGTCAAGTATTAATTGATGAAAATCAATATCTCCGAAGTATGATTCCCCATCAATCGGCTGCAATCATGATGAGCAAACATCTGGAGCAAAAACCCAATTCCATATCCCATTTAGTTGACCAAACCATACAATCGCATCAGAAAAGTATCATTTTTATGAAAGGATATGTACAGGCGCCCCTATAAATATCCATATCAATGATGGTCTTAGATCCATCATGTCTTAAAGCATTGACTTATATCTATCATAAGAAATGAGTCAATATTCATTACATCGTAATTATATTCGCCTTTCTATTCCATGCTCTACCCTTCCTCAAGATGATTATAATGTCATTCAACTCATTCAACGACTCGTGAAAGAACACACCCATCAAGAATGGAATCCAGATGAAAAATATAGATTAATGAATACACAAGGTGATTCTATTGTTTATGAAAAAGGAATCATCTATCGCATGTCAGATAGTAATGATAAACAATAGCTACAAATGATGTAGTAATTCATACAATCGTTTTGAAACGACAGGACCTATTTTTCTCGCCCCTACTTTCACTTGTTCTATTTCCTCTTTGGATGCTTGAATCACACGTGGTAGGGAACCAAATGTAATAACTAATTGCTCCGCCGCTTTGACAGATATGCCTGGACATTGTGCGATGCAACAAATCGCAAATTGACGCGGATCCATCGCATTCGCTTTCTTCTGAACATGAATGCCATCCGTTACTTTGACAAGCTCTGTGGTTCGTTGTAATGAAGTGGGATCCTCTTTCCATTGTTCTACCAATGTTTGAATGAGCTCCGCTGTTTCATTCAGTGAAGCGGTTTGCATCACAGCAATATTATAATGAAAAATTAAACGATTGATAAACTTCATAAGTGCTTTCTTTGTTAGTCTTCCTGTACCTGAAGAAAGGGAGCCCTCCAAAATATACATGGGTTGCGTTTTGTTCTCGTGACAAGAGGCAAGTAATCGCCCTCGTTGCTCACGATAGCGCCCATCCAAAATAGACGCCTCCAAATCACGAATGGATTTTCGTTCAATAAGCAGACCTCCCTCTGATAGTGTGTTTAATTCCGTGATTCCTATCCATATATCCGCGACAGGAAGCTGCTTCACTGTGTCTTCGGACGCCTGCAATAAACGGATCAACTCACCTTCTCTCGTATCCAACCAATACATCTATCCTATGATGTATTGTTGTGTTTAAACCTCTGATCATTCTGTCTACTAAATAAAGAAGAGAGTAATAGATGAGTACCCCGACCGACGTAGAAAGAATAATGAGAAAACATCCTGGAAGAATCCCTGTTTACGTTACAAAAGCATCAAAAACAGATGTCACCATACCAGATATTCAGCGCCATAAATTTTTGATTCCTCAGGATTTTACAATTACGAATGTCTATTATACCATTCGGCAATGGCTTAAACTACAACCCGAACATGCTATTTTTTTATTTATTAATAATTCGATTCCTCCTCATCACGCAACTCTCCTCGAATTGTATGAAAAACATCGTTGTCCTGATGGATTACTACGAATTACCTATTCCTCTGAAAATACATTTGGATAAATTATCCTCTATTCTTTCTCTTCCTGATTTGATAGGTTTCTTGCTGAATCACAACTGTATTTGACGCAATGGCAGCAGTACCATATTCAAGAAGATAAGGGTGCACTTCCTTCTCTTCTTCCTTCACCTCTTCTTTCTCTTCCTTTTCTTCTTTCTCTTCCACCACTTCTTCCACTACTTCCTTCACTTCTTCCACTACTTCCTTCACTTCTTCCACTACTTCCTTCACTTCTTCCACTACTTCCTTCACTTCTTCCACTACTTCCTTCACTTCTTT
>Ga0209777_10006208_pt1 | contig 13520 bp, 13 predicted proteins | sample FrelakmetHBP12HB_FD_187147 | JGI IMG/M metagenome (GOLD analysis project Ga0209777, IMG submission 187147) | Freshwater lake sediment microbial communities from the University of Notre Dame, USA, for methane emissions studies -HBP12 HB (SPAdes)... | ecosystem: Environmental > Aquatic >...
AAGCCGCTCGAAACCTGCATCGTTTGTGGTTCAATAGTTTAAAGGGACGAGATGAATAATTTTTTTACTGAAAATATTAATCACATAAAAAATCTTACGAAGGATGAGTTTGAATCGCTTTACGAGTTCAGTCAAATATTAAACTCGGCTACCCGGCAGGATTATTTGATTGAAGATGCGATTGATATTGTTATCAAGGTAATCAATGCTGAACGCGGCTTATTTGTTAAGTATGATGAAGCAAACGATAACTTCTCAATTATCACGGCACGCAAAATTTCTAATGAGAGTATAACGGATCTTCACGAGTTCTCTTCCGGTATTTTGCAAAAAGTGATCAAAGAAAAAAAACCACTTCTATATCATGACGTTATGGGCGATCCACACCTTTCACAATTTGAGAGCGTGCAGATTCATCGAATAAAATCAGTTATCGGTGTTCCTATTGTCAGAGATGGAAAAGTCTGGGGCGTTATAGTTGCCGACAGCCAGCTTGACCGCAGAGAATTCACAGAAGAAAATCTTTTGTTTCTAAGTTTCTTTTCCAATTTGGTTTCACTGGCTCTTGATAGAATAATTAAGCTTGAGAATCTGGAAATCGAAAATCAAATTCTTTTGAACAAACTTCAGTCCTACGTAAATATTCCGGAAATGGTTGGCGAAAGTCCATTAATGCAATCGCTCACACAGCTTCTTTATAAAGTTGCCTTCACCGATGCTACTGTTTTAATTACCGGCGAAAGTGGAACAGGAAAAGAAATTGCGGCACAAGCAATTCATAGGCTAAGCAATAGAAAAGACAAACCATTTCTAGCTCAGTTTTGCGGATCAATTCCCGACACTCTTCTTGAGAGTGAATTATTCGGATATAAAAAAGGCGCTTTCACCGGCGCAAATACTGATAAGCAGGGATTACTTGAAGCAGCAGACAGTGGAACATTTTTTTTGGATGAGATTGCAGATATTTCTATAGCCCTTCAAGCAAAACTTTTACGCGTTCTTGAAAACAGAGAAATTATTCGTCTTGGCGATGTTAAAGTTAGAAAAGTTGATGCACGAATTATAACCGCGACAAACAAAGATTTGCAGTCACTTGTAAAAGAGGGAAAATTCCGCGAAGATTTGTTTTACAGGTTAAATGTTTTCCCTATCCGCATTCCGCCGTTAAGAGAAAGAAGAACGGATATTCCTTTGCTAGTCAGTTATTTTATTAAAAAGATGGGAAAAGAAGAAATGTCTATTGATCCGGCGGCATTAAAGAAATTAGAAAACTATTATTGGCCCGGAAATATTCGTCAGTTGATCAACGTACTTCAACGCGCGTTTATTCTTTGCGATGGAAATAAATTGCACGCAGAACACATTATTCTTGAAGAAGAAAAAAATTTAGAGAACTTTCAGGGCACAATGCAGGAATTTGAAATGCTTCTGCTGAAAAAACGTCTTGAAGAATTAAATGGAAACAGAACACTTACTGCAAAATCTTTGGATGTTTCTGTCAGGTGGATTCAGCTAAAGTTAAAAGAGATGGGTGAACAATAGAAATGTCTGCGCTTACTTCCGAAATATTGTTTGAGAAATTTCAGGTTATCGAGGTCCTCAAGAAAGACGAGCATGCAGCGGTATTCCTTGCCAATCACGTTTACCTTAGCAAAAAAATCATTCTCAAAGTTTTAAACACACTAAAGATGCCTGACCCATCAATGGTCGAGCGTTTCAAACGCGAAGCAAAAATTTTAGCTCAACTCGATCACCCGAACATTATTAAAGTTTTTGATTTCGGAATGAGCAAAGAATTCTTTTACATTTCGTTTGAATACATTGAGGGAGAATCGCTCCGCACCGTTTTCAAAACAAAGACACTTACGCAAGAACAGAAAGAACACTTAATGATTCAATTCCTTAAAGGATTGGATTATGCGCACAAGAATCAAATCATTCATCGCGATATAAAACCGGAAAACATTTTCATAGATAAAAACCTTAATGTTAAATTGGGCGATTTTGGTCTCGCACTTTCTGCAGAAGATAATTTTGTTACAAATCCTTATTCGATTATTGGCACACCGAGTTACATGAGTCCCGAGCAAGTCCGCGGGGCAAAACTTACTGCGCAAAGCGATTTATTTTCGGCAGGTGTGGTTTTGTTTGAGCTTTTCACAGGAAAGAATCCTTTCTTGAAAGATAATGTAAGTCTTACGCTCAACGAGATAAATAGTTTTGACGAAAATTTACTTGAAGAAAAATTATACGGTGTTCAGGAAAACATAAAAAAGATAATTCTTGTTCTGCTAAAGAAAAACATTAGTCAGCGCTACGATACGGCAGAAGAGATTTTAGATGAGTTGAACGTTCAAATTGATCAGCCCACGATAGTTGTACGTAACGTAAATAGAGAAGGGACTAAATCAAAATTGGCTTGGATGCTGATTATTGTAATTGTACTTGTTACAGCCGGAATTATTTTTTATCCACGTATTAAAGAAGATCAACCTAACAGTGCAAAACAGAATGCGGATAAAAATTCTCTTCAACAAAGCAACGATCAACAAAATCAAATCGGTATTGAAAAGAAACAGGGTGAACCAGTAAAAGATCAAGTTGATTTGAATAAAATAAATCAACCGCTAGACAATACCAAAACACAGCAACAAGCGCAAAACGAAAATCAAAAAAACAATGATTCCAGCCAAAACAAATCACTTGGTTATGGATGGTTAGATGTTAAATGCTTTCCTTATGCGCAAGTTTTTATCAACGCAGATAATTTTGGTACAACACCAATTAAACCGCTAATTTATCTGCCAGAAAAAGAATACACAGTAAAGTTAGTACATCCCGATTATCCACCATATACTACTACTGTTTTAGTAAAAGCTGATCAAATAACTCAACTTAAATTTTCGTTTGATTCGGTAATGGGATTTATAAGCTTCAGAGTAAATCCATGGGGCGATGTGTATATAAACAATGAACGGAAGGGACAAACTCCTCTAAGTGGATTTTTTAAGGTGGTTCCTGGCGCGGTAAAAATTACTATTAAAAACCCAGACTATAGGGAGATAGACACAGTTTATAGAGTAAAGGCAAGAGATACTTTGAGAATTAATTTCGCTTTGAAAAAGAAATGAGTGAAAGAATGTAAATTGAGTCTCAATTAAGATAGCCAAATGAATATGAACAAAATTTTATTATTTACATTACTAATTTTTATAACTAGAATTAGTGAAGCGCAGTTAAAATGGCGCGTTGTTGGAATAATGCCGTATCCAGTTTCCGGCGGAGCAGTAGTTTATGATATTGCCGCTCAAAGCAACAAAATTTATATCTTCGGTGGATATTCAGACTCATTGCAGAGTGCGGTTGATTGGATTCAAGAATATGATGCTGAGAAAAATAGCTGGCGTATTGTTGGTCATATGATTCAACCACGAGATCAGTTTGTAGCTGATATTTGGAAGAACAGCATAATGTATTTTGGCGGAACATCGGATGGCTCAACGGATAAAAGCGCTATTGAATCATGGGATTATAAGATTGTTACTAATCTTGCATCAGTGTTTGATAGAAATAAAAATTTTAGCAGGTTATTTTCAACCGGACAAATCGTTAACGATAACTTCTATATAATCGGTGGCGATCCGTCAAATCCAAACGATACACTTTCTTATATTGCCGCATATAATTTGAATACGAGACAAAACGGATTTTCTTTTAGGTCGCCTTCGCCGGATCCGCCACGACAGCGCATGACATTCATAGTGGACGATAACATTTATATATTTGGCGGTGTAACAAATGGTGTGATGAGATCAATTCAAAAATTTAATATCACCTCGCAGAAATTAGATAATCTTACAGAACAACTAAATGAAGCGCGGGCTGCAGGCGCGGCCGTTTATAACCCTATTAGCAAAAAAGGTTTTGTTATCGGTGGATATAACGAAACATTCAATTCAATGAATACTGTTGAACAGGTAGAGATTCTACCAGACGGCTTATTGAACATAACTCAATTGCAAACAGCACCGCTCAATTATGCACGGGCAAGTTTGATGGCGGTTAGTTATAAGAATGGTTATGTCGCAGTATTCGGCGGAAGAACGGACCGCGGTCATCTTGGTAAAGTAGTTCCTTATATTGAAATTCTTGTTGAAGCATCTTCAGTTCAAAATGATAACGAAACACCGACAGGATTTACGCTTTATCAAAATTATCCTAATCCGTTTAATCCGAGCACAAAAATATCTTTCCAGATTGCCAAGCGTTCAAATGTTTCACTGGATGTTTATTCAGTGCTTGGGCAGCACATTGTGAAGTTAGTTAGTGGAGAATTTGAACCTGGGAAATATACTTCCGAATGGAATGCTCTGGATAAATTAAACAACAAAGTGCCAAGCGGAATTTATTTTTTACAATTACGTGCCGACAATCTTATTCAAACGAAAAAAATGGTACTACTTAAATGATGAAAAGATATTTTCTGATAATTTTTCTTCTCACGGGGGCATCGTTTTCTTTAGCTCAAGAAATAACGTTTGATCAAGTTAAAAAGTTATACGAAGCTTTCGACTATGATAATGTAATTAAACTATCAGATCAATTAATAAAGAAGGCAGACTTAAGCGATTCATTATTAATCGAAATTCATTTAATGCGCGCGAATGTTTTTTATTCAAACGGTGATGAAATCTCAACAAGAAAAAGCTTTGAAAATATTCTCAAGATAAAAAAAAATTATTCTCCCGATCCGTCACACGTTTCACCCAAACTGATTTCAATATTTAACGAAGTGAAATCCGAATTTTTTAGAAACAATCCCGAAAAGATTGTTTCTAAAGATTCGACACAGCAAAAACAGGAAACAATTATTGACCAGCGCCCGATTAAAAGTGCAGTCATAAAAAATTTACTTTTACCTGGACTTGGCCAACTTCACTTTGGAAGTTCCACAAAAGGATGGATTCTAACATCAGCGTCAGCTCTTAACTTAGGCGCAATGGTTTATTTTATCTTTGATGCCAAAAGTAAGGGAGATGCTTACCTAAAAGAGACAGATCAAATATTAATTCAGCAGAAATACACCGATTACAATAAGTCATATAAACTCAGAAATGCATTGATAATTTCGTACGCAGTAATTTGGCTTTACAGTCAGATAGACCTGCTCTTTTTTTCAAATGAACAAGAAGTAATAACATCACCACGAACAACAAATTTTATAAACACAAATCAGCCTGCTACAGATTTTCAGCTAAGTTTTCAAATACCTATTAACTAAAACCGCAGCATATTTTTCGTTAGCTATGAATAATATTCGCGCCGGACACACACCTTTTTCTATTAAGATCATTAAAAAGTTAATTAGCGATTAGAAAAGGTCGAAAAATAGGTGTTATTCGCAACAAAAAAATCTATTGGAATTTCCGACCTTGAAATTTTGTCCTGGCACTCTGATTGCGACTATAATTGCACACACACAAAAAGGCTCCGTCCTTAAGATTGGCGAAGGGTAAAAGTTTAAAGGCGTCCTTCGCCTTTCCTTTTTTAAACCAGTTGACACGTCTCGTATCTTCGGCTTTATTCAAAAGATTGAAAGAGATAGAAGTGCAGTGTGAGCAAGTAGTAGCCGAACTAAAAAATTCAAAGAGACACACAATAGCTGCAGCAAATAAAATTGGTAAAGTAAATAACCGATATAGTAATGAATCGCGAGTAACCCCGGAGCTGCTTTTGTATCTCGGAAAAGAAAAAATTCACAATAATTTAAAATGAGTAATTACCTTAGTAGTATTTATTACTGCCCACTTTAAAAGTCAGAAATGCTTAGAGTTAATTTCCTATTTAGTTTGGAATTCATATACTAGGTACCGAAAGATGAAGAAAAGAATCAAATGCTCTTATGGATTTTAAATCCAACAAAACAGATGCGATTGCCGTTATTCAGGTATTTCTAAATTGCACTACTATTGCAAAAGCGGTTAAGTTCAAAGAATTTGTGTGTGAGATTATAACTGCCGGACAAATAAAATTGTTGTTGATCTTAGCATTTGTGAATATGTTGATTCCACATTTCTGGGGACAATGGTTGCTTTACTAAAAAAGTTTAATTCAATTAATGACGATAGACGTTTAGTTTATAATAAAGAATTGCCTTCGTTGGTTTTTGTTTTAACACGAATGGATAATGTATTCAAAGTGTTTCGCGCTTTAGAAGAGGCGATTGAAAGTTTCAACAGCGGCCAAACCTAAACTTGCTTGAAAATAATTCAAGTATCCAGATAAACAATTTTGTAAACCCGATCATTTGCGCGGACGAGTTGTTCACACTCAAAGGTTATTTCATTTCCCTTTTCCGCAAAAATTAATTCTGTCTCGTCGTGTTTTAGTTTGCCGAGTTTTAATTCAACCACACCGGTTGTGCTTCCCATAATATAGATTGAATCGCCTTCGTTTAGCGATTCAGCTTCTGCTCGTACAAACGCTACTTTACTTTTTTTGTAATAATTCAAAACTCTGCCAATGTAAACTTTTTTTGTTGTTGCAATACTGCCATATATTTTTGTAAAACTTTCTGAACCTGGCGCACCCAGATAAAAGCCAGGTGAAAAACCGCGATTGTAAACTTTCTTTAGCTCTTTTAAAAATTCATCTTTGATTTCATCTGTGAGTTTGTCCTCACAATAAAGATCAATAGCTTTGCGGTATGTTGAAACAGTTTTTGCAATATATTCCGGGGCACGTTTTCTTCCTTCAATTTTGAATGCGTCAATTCCAGCCTCGATTAGTTTATCAATAAACTCGATGGTGCACAAATCCTTTGGTGATAGTACGTAATCTTCGCCAAGCTCCAATTCATATTTTTCATCGCTGTCAATAATCTTGTATTCTCTTCTGCACGGCTGAATGCACTCTCCGCGATTGGCGCTTTTGTTAAAAATTTCGTGGCTCATAAAACATCTTCCGCTTACTGCGATACACATCGCCCCGTGCACAAATGTTTCAATCTCTATCTTGGATTTACTTTTTATTTCCTTGATTTTATCAAGCGTACATTCGCGAGCCAAAACAATTCTTTTCGCACCTAGGCGTTCATAAAATTTTACCGTCGCAGAATTTGATGCGGAAGCTTGAGTGCTGATACAGAAGGGCATATCATACGCAACGCATTTTTGTATAACCGCCATGTCCCAACAGATAATCATTTCGACACCGGCGCTTTTTGCCGCACACACAATTTTATCGAGCTCATCCAATTCTTCTTCAAAAACAATTGTATTGAGCGCAAGATGAGTTTTTACATTGTGTTCGTTGCAATGCTCAATGATTCGCGGGAGATCGGTTATATCAAAATTATATGCTGCTGCACGCATGTTCAAGTTTTTCAAACCGAGATAAACGGCGTCTGCACCATTTTGAATGGCAACATTAAGCATACCCCAATCGCCTGCAGGGGCTAGGAGTTCTGGCTTTTTAATCGCTATATTTTTCAATTTATCAATTCTTTCTCTTTCGAATACAATAATAATAAAAGTTGTGTAATTATTTTTTGTGAAGTTAATTTACAGTATGGCTTTTCAAAAAAATATGCGAAAAAATTTTATACTTGCTCTCATTGGGATAGGAATCGGCGGGATTGGTTTTGGTCTGGTTACTCCAGTTACAGTAATGCTGCTGGAGCTTAATCACGCTCCCAGTTTTTTAATCGGTTCAACGGCCATGGTGGGTTATGGTAGCGTTCTTATTTTATCTCGTTATACTGGAAGTTTAATTGACCGCTATAACGTAAAAAAAATTTTAGTGCTGGGTTTATTCATTTGGATGATCAGCGCATTTGCGCATATGTTCTGGTATGTCTACCCGCTTCTTTATCCTATAAAAATTATTATGGGTATTGGCGGAACATTTATTTTTGTTTCAACCGAAGTAATGATCAATTATTACAGCGATGAAACTAACCGCGGAAAAAACATCGGTCTCTATGTGGTTATACTCTCTATCGGCATTGCGCTCGGTGCACTTTTAATTTGGACAATCAAACTTGGCAATTGGGTTCCTTTTGTAATTAGTTCATCAATTGTTTTTTTAGTGTTTGTGATGCAAATGATTTTTCTGGAAGATATAAAGCTGAATGATGAAGAAACAATTATTGAGAAAATGCCGATTGCTAAAATGCCGCTGATGGGTTTACTTGCCGCATCTATTTATGGATTATTTGAATCTTCTATGATTGTAGTCCTACCACTTTATGGTTTACGGAATCATTTTAGTAGCAACGAAGTTTCTTATTTTCTCGCATCATTCGTTGTTGGAGGGATTGTGCTGTTGTACATCATCGGTCATCTTTCCGATAAATTTTATAAATACAATTTGCTTCTTGTAATTTCTGCAGTACTCGGGATACTTTTATTTCTACCTGCAATTGCAATGAATTTTATTTTTCTGCTTGTGATCTTCTTTTTCATTGGAGGGATCGTTCCAGCATTTTATACTGTTGGATTAAATTATACTGTTGAGCAAGTCGAAAAAAAATTCATGGCGCAGGCAAATGGTTATTTTGTAATGATGTATGGCGTTGGTACAATTGCCGGTCCTTTAATCGGCACTGTGCTAATGGATTTGAATAAACAATCAGGATACTGGTTGTTTGCATCTCTACTATGTGTCTGTTTTTTCTTGCTATTTGTAGTTTATAAGTCAAAGAATTCTATTTAAACCACTCTCTCATTTTTCCTCGCTCTAATTTATTTTCTTGCAGGAAATTATTATACTCGGTAGTATTTAATGATTAAAGAGAGGGAAAATATATTAACTAAAATTTGTTCTATGATAGATAGTGATGCAGGCTTTGTTTCGAAAAGTAATGGAAAAAAATATTTGTTTTTGTTTTATGCGGTGGGGAGCTTTATGATGATGTTAGCGTGATGGCCGTAAAGGTGTTGTAATCAAGTTTTGGCTTGAAGTTTAATGTGTGTTATTCATTTTATAAAAAGTTGAAGACGTAAACCATTAGTGGTTAATGTAAATCAAATTGGATAATTCGAGATTGGCAGGCAACGAATAAAGCATGTATTAAATAAATATCTCGCCTATCTTTTTTCTTAAGAATTCAAAATATTCTTTTGAAATAGTAACTTGTCTAAAAATGTCTGTTATGTTTTCGCGCGTTATTTTTTCAAAATCTTCTTCGCGCGGAACAATAAACAAGCCACCCATATCTACTGCCGCGGGACTAATTAACAAACTCTTCTCACTCTCAGCATAGAATTGTGTGGGGCGGTGTTTTTGACGCGGGAAGAAAATCAAACGCCAGATATCTTCCTGGTAACTTGCTAATATATTCATCAATGGTTCTTCGTGCGGTGGAGAAATTTTCTTGAATGCATTCACAAAAGTTTTAAATGCATAGAGAAGTTCGCCTTTATTTCTCGATTCGGCGGATATAAAATAACGTAAATGATCTTCGAACAATCTTATTTCTATTTTTCCATTTCTTAAAACGGCTTTTTCAAGCTTACTAACCATTTTTTCAAAATCTGTTTCAATTGGCATTACATTTTTTGAAACAGCCTGAAAGTGCATATGATCGGGAGCCGACGAACCACATTTTGGTCCGTTGTAAAAAACAGTGTAGTACTTGCCAAGGTCGCGTGTAATATCGAGTAGCTCTTCAAAGTTGCCGATGATTGTTTGCGGCGAATGATTTCTTTTGGAAATAGTGAAATGTTCCGGGAAAATTGGATGTGGGTTAGATAAGATTACAAAATGTTTGTTGTATGATAATCCGTCCTGTTCATGCGGCAGATTTTCGAGGCATAAAAAACATTTGCGAGATTGGATCGCTTCGTTACTTATATCTGCTGCAGAAGATTTTATTCTCGCGGGATTAAATTGAACTCGTATTTCAAAATTATCAAACGGAAATGCGCGCGTACTAACATTATTAAGATTTTTATAATTGATTTGTAAGAGCGGCCAGTATTTTTTTTCACTCTCGAGCAATTGTTTTGTCCGCTCTGCCCACCAATCCGCGCTGTTGTTTTTTACGGGTTTGTCTTCAAAAATCATATTAGTTTGTTCTTCTTTTGCCTCGCAAGAATTTCAAATGTTCGGAGACGGTCTTTTTATAAATTATTTGCATTTAATTTTTTTATATCAAGGGAAGAATCTGTATTTCCCTCTAACGTCTGCAATAATAATATAGGATGAATAAATTCTTCCAATTCTGTAATCACACGAAATCGTTATACCCGTAAAGTAATCTTCGCCATCAATCAATTGCTGTTTTTGTTCGTCGTAAAATAATGAAAAAGCTTTAAGACTGTAAATTGTTCTGTTTAATCATTCAGCAATTTATTTCACGGGCGAATTAATTCATGTGTAACTTATAAATTATCCGGTCAATCTTTAGCGCGGACTTGTAGAAGAATTAGTGTGGGTGAGTGAATCAATAGTCTCCCTGAGCTAAAGTTCTTAGTAAATTAGACTAACGTAAATTCCGAAGTTAAGCCATTTGTACTTACATGGAATGACTATTGAGTAAAAATTTTTCCACTTTATAAGGTTAGTATTCAAAAATATAGCTTTTTGAAGAAATTTGAATAAGTTTTGATACCAATTGCTCTTTAGATATTGTCTAAGATACCTGAAATTACTAAATTAGTATTGTAAGTTTCATTAATGTTCATATAGAAGGTTACGTTTGAATTTAAGGGATCTAACATACTTAGGAATAATCACTGTTCTCATCACTGTGACAACAATTTATCCTAAAAATCAGTTAACGGGTAATTCTTTTCATAAAGTCGGTTGTGAATATTTAATCGTAGGCTCTTTCTTTGACGGGTTAGAAAACTTAACTTCTGAAAGTAGTCAATACGAAAGCATGTTTAACACACGCTACCAATATACCAATAACATTTTCTTGCCAAACACGTACTTATTCCCAAATCCATCGAGTGATTTTTTCTTACAACAAATTTGTGTTTTAAGTAAAAATCGAAGTAGAACCCATATAAGGTTCATAGCTTTTACGAAAAATTAACTCCTTTTGTCGTCCCAACTAAAGTTTTCTTATTCTCAAACTTTAAAAGGTATGTTCAACAAAAAAAAGAGGTAATATTTGAATACATTAAAAGTAGGGTTCATCATTAGTCTTATAGCAGCAAGTGTCGGGTTTGTAAATTATGGAGACACAGCCGCCAGAGAGAATAATGATGTTGCAAAACTGGCAATCAGTAAAGATGCAGATCCAAACATCAAATCTGTTATCTTTAATGAAATGGGGGTGATGACCGCATCGTGGTATGGTCCACACTTTCACGGCAAATTAACCTCTAATGGTGAATTGTATAACCAGATGGCGCATACGGCAGCTAGCAAAACAATGCCATTCGGAACCATACTTCAAGTAACAAATAATAAAAATGGTAAATCGGTAATAGTTAGAATAAATGATAGAGGTCCTTTTATGGAAGGAAGGGATTTAGATCTCTCAAAAGGTACAGCGCTTGCTCTAGGCATGATTGAGAGAGGTGTTATCAAAGTGAAAGTTCAGGAGTTAGTTCTTAATACCTATTCGAACCAAGTAAACACTCTTAATTAGTTAAAATAAAAAGCCGTCCCAAGATTTGAGACGGCTTTTTTCGCAAAAGAAACCCAACAAATATTTATAATCCGAACATTACTCCGGCAACAATTTGAAATCCCGTTGTTTTTACCGAGTTATAACCAGAAGCCTGTTTTCCCTTGTCGGTTAATAAATTAGCTAAGCCAAGCGAATAACGAACATCTAGCATTATCGTGGTTTGTTTATTAACGCTAAATCCTGCACCAGCACCAAAATCAAGTGCAAAATTTATTGATGATGTCTGATCTTTCAAATTGATTTCGTTTGAAGCATAACCATTTGGTTCGTCTAATTCTTTTGATGACAAAACAAAAGCAATGTTAGGCCCTAAAAAAGCATAAGGTATTATATTTGATTTTTCTATTGGAATTTTTACTTTTAAAAGTATTGGTATTTCAAGATAAGAGAGTTTATATGTAATATTTCCACTCACTGAGTTAAATCCATTTGAATATAACGGGCCACTTAATTGGGCACCTCCAGTAGCATACATGGGTTCAATCTGAACTGCTAGCATAGGAATGAAACCTATTTCTGCTAAGGCACCGAATTTGAATCCAGTTCTGGAAGATTTAGTTACATTAGAGGGAATATCTGGATCGAAAGAAAGATTAGAAAAGCTTAAACCCGCTCTTCCACCAAAACTTATTTTAGTCTGTGCTTGAGTATTGGTGAAAGTTACAATCAGTAATACTGATAGAATTAGTAAAAGTGTTTTTTTCATATTTTTTATCCTTCTATTAGTTTATTGTTTAAGGTAATTCGTATCGAATACCGGAAGTTATCGCAATGTAAAAAACTGTTGTTGAAGTGCTTTGTCCAAATCCATTAGATTGACTAACAAAAACAGGACCCAATTGTAAGTCCGCAGGGATGTAAAGATTATTTGCAACCTTAAAGTTAGCGCCTCCACCGAAACGTATTCCGAAATAAGGACCGCCTGTAACAAACCATAAACTTAAACCGAAGTTTGCATAAGGTTTAATTGATGAACCAGGTATATTAAAATAGTATTTAAAATAATCGGCCCACTCAATCGGCGTACCTGATTGTGTGTTAATATTTAGCTCTGTGCCCACAGCCATACCTTTGCCGAAAAGCACTTCACCCATAGGACCAATTAGTAAACCGACCGATGAACCACCGCTGGCGCTTCCTATTGACATGCCCACTTTACCACCTAATATCCAGCTAACACCAGAACTGCCTGCTGGTGAATTAGACATAGAAGTAAAATTAGTAAAATTTTGTGCTTGAGTTAAAGAAACAAATAAGATCAAAATTAGAACAGTTAAGAATGGCTTTCCGATGCGGAATAAATTTGATTGTACTTTCATTTTCACTCCTTATTTTATTTGTAAAAAAATTTTAAGTATAGATTTATATAATGTTTTTTAAAAAGACCTTACATTTTGATTGAAGAAATCGTATAAAAGATACTATTTAGATTTTCGATTGTCAATTTGCAGTGCCGTTCAATAAATAATATCTCTTTAATCCTTTGGTAAAATGATGCTGACGGTGGTTTGAGAGGTTTCGTTTGATAGAACTTCAACATTTCCTTTGTGAAGATTTACTATTGATTTGACTACCGATAAACCTAAACCAACTCCGCCGGTTTTTCTTGTGCGGGATTTATCCGATCTGTAAAATCTCTCAAATATTTTATCAACTTCCTCTGCCGGAATTCTTTCGCCAATATTTGTGACGCTAATTTTTATCTGACTGTTCGAATCATTCACACGAATCTTAACTTCAGAATTTTCATTGCCGAACTTGAAGGCATTATCAATAATATTTGAAAGAGCCTGCTTAATTAAATCAGCATCAAACTGCGCGAAAGTCTGTGGAAAAAATTGCATTGTCAGCCCCATGTTTTTTCCACAGACTT
>Ga0209777_10006209_pt1 | contig 13518 bp, 20 predicted proteins | sample FrelakmetHBP12HB_FD_187147 | JGI IMG/M metagenome (GOLD analysis project Ga0209777, IMG submission 187147) | Freshwater lake sediment microbial communities from the University of Notre Dame, USA, for methane emissions studies -HBP12 HB (SPAdes)... | ecosystem: Environmental > Aquatic >...
GGGCGGAAGAAATCGACGCCGCCCGCGCCGAAGCGGCCAAGAAACGCGCCGAGAAAGACCTGGCGGAACGGAAGGTAACCGGAGATGACGCCGCCCGCGTCGAAGCGGCATTAAGACGGGCTTTGGTGCGGCTTTCCGTGGCGGAGAGGGTCAAAGCGCGCAAGGGCAAGAGTTAGTATCGACTTCCAGGAGTTGGTGTTGAGCGCCCGTTCATGGTGAGACCTCGGCGTGAGCTCGGTCGAACGCTTGTCGAACCATGAGCTCTCACCCTTCGACAGGCTCAGTGTGAGCGATTTCCTATTTCTCTGTCAGGTATTTTAAAGCTTTTTGCGTGATTTCTTTGACCATGGCGTCTTTCCCATCCATGTAAGGGTATTTATCGTTATTAAATTGCTCTGCCAACGACCACTTCAAGGCGCCTAATCGTTCTCTGTCCGCTTTATGTGTCTTAAGGTAATCACGGAAAGCGGTTTGCTCTTTTAATGAGAGACTGTATTTAGGGCACACGTACAGGTGGTGTTCGGGCAGGGACTTTTTAATGGCTTCGTCATGAAATTTGAAAGCTTCTCTTTCTTTAATACCCAGGTCGCCCTCGTGGCAATAGCCGCGTTCCTCGAGCAAAGCTTTCATTTCTTCCCAGCGCTGCGGCTCGATAACGATAATCAGGTCGATTATCGGTTTGGCTGTCATGCCGGGGATTGAAGTGCTGCCTACATGCTCGATACGCAGGCAGGCAGCGGCTATCCTCTTCCCGAGGAACGCTTTGATTACCTCGAACCATTCAGGCCATGCCGGATTATATTTCTCTACCAGTGTCACAGTCATCTTGCCGGCTCCGTATTGGGAGAAAATTAAAGCCCCGATGAAAATCGGGGCTTTTTTGCTAGTATTGCTGTTATAGAATGTTGTGTATCTCTCTGCCTCTCTGGTTTTAGAAGCACGGGGTCGGGAAACAGGCGGGGAAGCTCTGCATCCCCATCTCCCGGATTACTACCGTTTGACAGGAATTACATGATTTCGAGTCTGACTCTGGTCTGAGCCTTGGCGGCTTTTACCCTGAGCAAGGTGCGCATAGCCTGGGCTATCTGGCCTTGCTTACCGATGATTCTGCCTTTATCATCATCGGCCACGCGAAGCTTTAGCGTGATGCCTTCCTCGTTGGTTTCCTCTTCGACATTCACTGCATCGGGTTCGTTGACGATGGACTTGGCAATGTACACAACTAGGTCTTTCATGACTTCTCCTTGACTGGTTTGAACTTTTCCATGATACCTGCCTTACCTAGTAGTCGGGCAGTGGTGTCTGTTGGTTGTGCGCCCTGCTTTAGCCAGTACAGTGCTCTTTCCTCTTTAATGACGATTGTTTCCGGTTCGGTCCGGGGGTCAAAGTGTCCGATAATCTCCACGGATGCCCCGTCCCGGGGCTTCCGGCTATCAACAACTACTACCCGGTAACTTGGTTGTCCCCTGGCTCCCATACGCCGCAGTCTCATTTTCAGCATGTACTTCCTGACCTTCCAGTTAGATACTTTTACGTTGCTATTATGCACTATAACGCCATGCCTGTCAATGGCAGGGGGAAAATTGTTGCGTTTCCATCACTATCAGCGTTCCGTTGATATGCCACCAGACCATTTTTAGAGATTGTCTGGAGCGGTTTTTGGTGCTACAATACACCATGCCGTATAATTGAAAAGGGGAGAGGTGCTGGCGCTAAAGGCAGTTCACGGGTAAAAAGCGCCTCAAGGAAAGAAGGTTAGCATGGGATTTTTCTCTTTTATCAAGAATGTGTTCGGTGGAGAGGACGAGGACGAAATGGAACTGGATGCCGCCCGTGCCCGGCATGGCATTATGGTGGACAAAAAGGAAATGAATAAAAAGCAGACGGAAGAGGAACGCTTTGCGGAGAACTACGACGTCTGGGAGGATTTGAAAAACTACCGTTCCAATTTCTTTATGGGCAGCTGGGTAAACAAAAAGTTCCATCCGGTCGGCGAGGAAAAGGTCAAGAAACAGCTGGAAGAGTTAGAAAAGAAGCGGCAGGCAGAGGAGAAGAGGAAGCGGGGGGAGGAATAGACCTCCCCGCTGCCCCCGATTGGTTTTTCCTCTTTATAGCTTGGTCAACCGGTCAATAAAAATGATTAGCGGCACGATGATGCTCAACGCGCCTACGGCCGTGATGATAACCGTGAAGAGATTGTACCTCGCCTCGTAGCTCTTGAAGATTGAACCGTCATAATACTGGTCCACGCCCTCGTCTTTATACAGCTTCATTAAGCCCTCGTTCAGCTTTACCCGCTGTTTTTTATTGTTTAAGAGCGTGCGCGCGGCATAACAGGTGATAGCCAGGATAACCAGGATGCAGACGAACATGATGATAGTAGGGGTGGTATTAAAGGTGGCGGAACGCATGGCGGCCAAACCGCCGGATAAGCCACTGGTCAAGCCGCTGGCAATCGACCCCACCGAGCTGGCGGCAAATATCATCGCCACCGGGAATAGCGTTAACACCACTGCCACCGCCACGATAACGGTGACCAAATCTATGCGGGTAGCCAGCTTGAGTTCTTTGCTGATTTGCTCGTAAATTCTCTCTTTCATTGATGCCTCCTTTTGCCTTAAGAATTCTGAATATACTATTCCTTTTGGTTATTGGTTGTCAACTACGGAGAAACACTAGAAAAGGAATAGGGAGGGTAAAGGAGGAGGATATTAAAACGAAAATTGAACACTAGGTAAAAGTGATGGTGTTTCATTCCATATACGGCCATCAAGTTCTCGGCCTGCCTTTTTCTTATTTATTCCACCCCACTGCTTAAAGAAAAATGGCACTTTCTTGTTCTGGCATTGGTTTTTAATATCAACGACCCACTCTTTGTCCATTGGTCGAGCTTTTGGTCCAGATTCTCCGCCAACAATTACCCAGTCTACCCCATTTAAATGAAGATTAGTTATAGGGCCTAGAAGTGGTTCAAGAGATAGGAATTTTACATTTGCGCTGGTTTTTTTAAGGTGTTCAATACGGTAGTCATAGTTTTGAGCTTCTACCGTAACGCCCATCCATATATTTGACGCCCACGGCAAACGCGAATTAAGCTCAAGTACTCTATCAGACCGCTTAGTTAGAATTTGAAAACAATGCCAATCGGCTCTGTGCATTATATTGAAAACACGCAAGATAAATTCTAACGGTATATCCTCATGAAACAAATCGCTCATTGAGTTTACAAATATTGTTTGTGGTTTTTTCCATTTTAACGGTAAATCAAGTGCATCTTCATGTAGAGTTATAGAAAAACCGTTTTTATAGCTCGGATTTCCCATTGCTTGGAGACGTAATGCCATGCGTTCAGCATAGCAGTTCGCGCATCCTGAACTGACTTTTGAACATCCGGTAACAGGATTCCATGTAGAATCTGTCCATTCAATTGAGGTTGATAAAGCCATCTTTATTCCTTTGTGTAATTTCTGTATCTGAAATTGTCAAAAATATATTTCATAATAGTCTCAGCAACAGGTTTTTGAGATGCGTGAAAAAGATAATACACAACAGCATTATTAGAGTTTCTCATTGGTAGAGGTTGAGATACATATGCAAAGCCCGCAACTTTTTCTAGCCTATTTTTGAAAGCATGTGCAACATCTTCGTTCCTAAGTTTACGAAGGTTAACCTTACCGTCAAAATCAAGTTGCTGTGCATAAGCGGCTTTTTGCCATGAATCGTCTCCCCAATAATTATTCATTCTCTGAATATCTGCGGGGTCTACCCCTATGGGGTTCCTCCAGAGTGCGTTACGATTCATGTCCATAACAGGAAAGTTTAGTAAAATCTCTATTGATTTCATCTGCCCAGATGTTAATATTACTTTCCAATTTAAATCCAAACCATAAGGATCTAGTAAGCAAAATGCGCGTTTATAATCTTTATACTCTACATTTGGAAATACATCATTTAATAAACGCTTATTACAATCACCTTGCAAAACATGGGCTTGTGGTCTATTCAATACTATCTTTTTCAATTCAGCTACTTTAGCTCCATCAATATCTATAAAATAATACTCTTTAAAAGGTGGAGCAATATCTAAAGCTATCTGAGGACTTCCGGGGATGGGGTCTTTTGTTGTTTTCGAGATGTGTTTCCCTGAACCAGCGAAAGCATCTATATAAACGTGGTGTAATTTTCTCTTAGATAGAATCTTGGAATATTCTGAGGCATATCGCTTAATGATATCCAGCTTGATTTCAGACCAATAACCTATCTCATCAAACTTGAGTGCCATCTTGGTTGAGATTATACATCTGAAATGTAAAATCTGCAAGCATTTTTCAGAACTTTTGTTTCACTTCCACTTTCCCCGCCTCCCTCACTTCCCCCGGAGAGATATAAATAATATGCCCGGCCCGGTGTGGACTCCCAGCGCCGGTCCCAGCCTGGCTAACCGGATTTTCTCTTCTGGGAATAAAGAGCCCAGTCGCTTGATCAGGGCCTGGGCTTCATCGAGCGTAGTATTGTAGATAACCGCCAGGTCCTGAATATCTACCATCTTTTTCACGTAGTCGACCAGAATGTCGATGCCCTTGGGGCGGCTGCGTACCCGGCCGGCCGGCGTCAGTACCCCGTCTTTTATCGTCAACATCGGCTTCACATTCAGCACCGAGCCTAATAGCGCCTGCACCTTACCGATGCGCCCGCCCAGAGCCAGGTATTTGAGCGTATCCAACAGGCCGAGGATATGGATGCTGGGAATCATTTGCTTTATCTCTTTTACCACCTGCGGCAAGCTCTTGCCGGACTTAGCCAGCGTATTAGCGGCGATAGCCAGTTGCCCCAGGCCCATCGTAACAACCTGGGAGTCAATCACCTCGATAGGGCATTTTCCCCCTACAGCTTTCTTAGCGTTTTCCGCGGAGTTACAGGTGCCGCTTAGCTTACCGGATACATGGATGGAAATAATCCCGTCAGCCTCTTTAGCCAGCTCCTTATAGACATCGGTAAAGTCCTGCGGAGAAGGCTGGGTCGTGCTGGGATGGATGGGGTCGTGCATTAGCCTACGGTAAAACTCGTCCTGGCTAATGTCCACCAGGTCGTGAAAGACCTCATTCCCGAAGCGCAGATAGACCGGCACCACGGTAATGCCGAGTTCCTCGGCTAACCTGGGCGGCAGGTCGCAAGTGCTATCGGTAACAACTTTGACTGTCAAATGGGAACTCTCCTTGAAAATTAGAACCGATATAGGCTTTAGGCTTTTAGTATATCATCATAGTATGATTGTGTAAAACAACCGAACAAGGTGACGTTTTATTAACTTAACTGCCCTTCCCCCGCTTCTCCACCGCGTCACGGTAAATCTTGCCCAGCCCATTGCTGTGCTGCTTTATCTTCTGTCGCTTCTTGCGCAGCTTTTCCTCGCGGGCTTTCTGGCGTATTGCTTCTTCCGGAATTTCGTCAGCCATCACAATCTCTTACTTCGTTTTGTGTAAAGCGTCCCAGAGCATTTCCGCTGCTCTGGAGGCAGCCTTCCCCACCATCTCGACGCACTGTTCATGGACACAGGCTGTCTTGGCCAGTTCCGCCTGCCAGGGTATACGATAATCATAATATACTCCGCCCCCGAACTTCGTGCGGATATCTTTACAGGTAGGGGAGCCGAACTCTTTTTCAAACCACTTGTAAAGCTGCGCCGTCGCCATCATGGATTCACCCAGCTTTTCCTTGTTAGCGTATTCGCTAATACCCCGCCCCATTACTAAACCGAACATCAGGCTCGCCCCGAGCAGTGACCCGCAGGCGTCCTGCATCCCCCCGATGCCGCCCGTCATGGCGCCGGCAGCTTTAAAAACGCTATCATCCTTTATATCGAACGTATCCTGCAATGCCAGGAGGGTGCTCTGGCTGCAGCTGCCGTACTTATCCATATACTCGCAGGCTTTTTTACCGGCTAACTTGGCGGCTTCCTCTTTGCTTTTAGGCGTCATTTGCGGCTCTCCTTCATCTTTACGAACTGCTGTCCGTCTTCGATTACCATTTCCTTGCGTAACTCGATGATTCTATCCCTTATCAGTGCCGCCTTCTCGAACTCTAAAGCCTTAGCGGCCTGTTTCATCTGCGTCTCCAGGTCTCTGACCAGCCGGGCGATGTCCTCGCGGGAAGCGGGGGCTTCTGCTGTGTAGGCGACCTTCTTTTCCGCCACCGCCGCCGCTTTAACGCGTTCGGTGATATCTCTTATTGCCTTGCGGATGCCTTGCGGGGTAATGTCGTGCTCCTTATTAAAGTCCTCCTGGATTTTGCGCCGGCGCATCGTTTCGTCGATGGCTTCCTGCATGGATTTGGTGATCTTGTCCGCGTACATGATAACATGCCCGTCAATATGGCGGGCGGCGCGGCCCATCGTCTGGATGAGCGACCACCTCGACCTCAAGAAACCCTCTTTGTCCGCGTCCAGTATCGCGACGAGGCTGACTTCCGGCAAGTCGAGCCCCTCTCGGAGCAGGTTGATGCCGACGACGACGTCATACACGCCGAGGCGCAGGTCCCGCAGGATTTCGACCCTCTCCAGCGTGTCTACCTCCGAATGCAGATAGTGCGTTTTGATGCCTGTCTCGACGAGGTAGTCCGCCAGCTCCTCCGCCATGCGCTTGGTAAGCGTGGTGACGAGGCAGCGGCTGCCTTTATCCACCCTCGCCCTTATCTGCTCTAACAAATCGTCGATTTGCCCCTTGGTCGGCTTTATCTCGATGATAGGCTCCAGTAACCCGGTAGGGCGCACCAGCTGTTCCACCACCTGCTGGCTGTGCTGGTACTCGAACTCCGCCGGTGTCGCCGACGTGAATATCACCTGGTTGATGCGCTCCTGGAACTCCTTGAAGTCCAGCGGGCGGTTATCCAGGGCGGAGGGGAGTCTAAAGCCGTATTCGACGAGCGTTTCCTTGCGGGAGCGGTCGCCGTGGTACATGCCGCGTATCTGCGGCAGGGTCATGTGTGATTCATCGACAAACATCAGGAAGTCCTTCGGGAAATAGTCGATCAGCGTCCAGGGAGAGCTGCCCGGCGCCCGTCCGGCCAGGTGCCTCGAGTAGTTTTCCACGCCGGAGCAATAGCCCGCCTCCTGCAGCATCTCCAAATCATAGTTGGTGCGCGCCTGCAGGCGCGCCGCTTCCACTATCTTGCCCTGGGCGTTCATTTCTTTAAGCCGTTCCGCCAACTCCTGCCGTATCGCGATTATGGCTTTTTCCACCTTATCATGGCTTGTCACGAAGTGCTTGGCGGGGTAGATATTTATCTCTTCCATTTCACTTAAGATTTCCCCGGTCAGCGGGTCTAAAGACATGATGCGTTCGATATCATCCCCGAAAAACTCGATGCGTAATGCTAATTCCTCGTATGCCGGCTGTATCTCCAGCGTGTCGCCGCGGATGCGGAAATTGCCCCGCGCTAAATCCAGCTCATTGCGGACGTACTGCATATCCACCAGCTGGCGCAAAAGCTGCTGCCGCCCGTAATGCTGCCCGCGCTTGATGGAGGCGACGAACCCCCGGTACTCCTCCGGCTCCCCGAGGCCGTAGATGCAGGACACCGATGCCACGATGAGCACGTCCCTTCGCTCGAAGAGGGCGCGGGTGGCGGCGTGACGCAGTTTATCGATTTCTTCATTGATATCAGCGTCTTTTTCAATATAGGTGTCCGTGCGTGGTATGTACGCTTCCGGCTGATAGTAATCATAATAGCTCACGAAGTACTCCACCGCGCTATCGGGAAAGAACTCCTTGAACTCGGCAGAAAGCTGGGCGGCCAGCGTCTTGTTATGACAGATGACCAGCGTGGGCCGCTGCACCCTCTCGATGACGTTAGCCATGGTGAAGGTCTTGCCGCTGCCGGTCACGCCCAGCAGCGTCTGGTGCTTGAAGCCTTTTTCCAGCCCCTCCACCAGTTTATCCACCGCCTGGGGCTGGTCGCCGGTCATTTGAAAGTCGGAGACTATTTTGAACTGTGTCATATAAACATTATAGCACAGAAGTTCTAAAAAGTAGAGTCGCTATCCCCTGTATCAGTATATACCTTTCGGGAGCGGCAGGGAACGGATGTCTTGGCTTTTTACCCGGCGGATTCTTCGCTGAGTTTATCCTGAGTGAACCGTGAGGACTCAGAATGACAGAAGACGAGACGAAGGAGAAATAAAAAAAGAGCGGCTGGCGCCCCTTTATGACTCGTTGTTTTTACTTCGAGCCGGTCAGGGTGCGCCGCCACTCTTTTTCCAAGGTAACAGGCAGATTAAATTCAGGCCCAGTTTTCGTTGATTTCCCGGATGTCTTTCAATCGCTGCCAGAGTTCGGCGGCTTCGAGGTCATTGCGGGCGGTAGACAGGGTGCGGAACACGTTGCGGAAACGCCAGCCCTCTCCGATTTTACGGTTGCCGACCATCTTTTTCGCCTCGGTAATCGCCCAGTGTATCCGCATCGGCCTGATGACGAATTTACTGAAGGCGATGACCGCCCCGAGGAACAGCAGCATCGAGATGCTGAAGAGCAGATATTGTACTGAAGGCATAACCCCTCCTGTGCAAAGCGCACTGATGCAGCGCCTTACGGTGAGAGTATAGAGTTACGCTCAGGCACGGACAACAGGGCTGCCCCTTATTCCAATTAAGGGTTAGCACCCATGCTTTTTAGCGCATGCTATCGAGCTGCTGCCAGAGCTTGGCGGCCTCGAGGTCGTTCTTGGCGGTGGCGAGCATGCGGTAGACGTTGCGGAACTGCCAGTCGCCCGGCACTTTGCCGGTAGCCACGATGCGGCGGGCTTTAACAAGCGCCCAGCGCGTCTGCATGGGCTTGACGATGAACAGGCTGAAGGCGATAACCGCCCCCAGGCCGAGCAGCAGGACGATGGAAAAGAGCAGATAATGCGTATCGTTGAACATAGCGCCTCCCGGATAAAGTATATTCACTAAAAAGTATAGCGGCGCGCTTTAATAGGGACAACGGGGTTATCCTGTAATTAAGTAGGGGATTGCTTCTACTCTAAACTACGCCAACCTGTATTGAACTGTACCGCCTGCCCGCCGTAGCTTTTATGCAGGCAGGTCATTCCAGCACATTCACTTCGTTCAGTGTAAACTCCGGCTAGAATCCAGCCCCTTTTCCCCCAAAAAGCGGGAATGCAAAGAGAGAGGGAGAGCAGCTCCCTCTCAATTATTCCCCCCTCTCTTGATAAACTCGTCAATAGAGGGGGTTAGGGGGAAAGGCTGATATAAAGCTGATTTGTTTTGTAAAAATACCGTTTTTAGATTTTTTTGTTTTAGCTTCATAATTGGGAAAAACAAATAAATATTGGCTTCAATTCGTTTTGTCATTTTTTGTCAGGTTTTATTGATTTAGCTACGATTCGTTCCGTAGTTTTATCGACCTTTCTTTCTCTTACCCTTCTCTCCGCTGGCAGAGAGGAGTACGATAGCCAGTGCGTTAAAAGTATAAGGGACGGGGAGGGAAAAGTGAAGGGGATTTTGACGCGGGAAAATGCCGGGATTACGGGTGAGGGGTAATAGCCAAGATCACTATCGTGCGCCTGGTCGAGCCGTAATACCAGAATACCCGGTAGGCGGCGGGGGTTTTCTGCTGGGCATAAGCCTCAAACACTTTTTCCCCGCCGGGGCCTTTTAAACTAAAAAAGGGATGGGTCTGGAGACTATGATGGCGCGGGTCTTGTGCCAGGTATTTGAGGGTCTTTTTTACGGCGTTGTACCGAGGTTTGTCTGACGGGCTGATTTTAAGCCGGTGATAAACAGCTCTGGCGGAATCAGTCCATGCTAACTCAAACAATACTGATAACCCTACAAGGAATCAAGATCGATTTTGGTGACTTTGCCTCCGGCGGCATCAAGCAGGCCTTGCCTGACTAACGCGAGCGCATCAGGATTACTGAACAACCAGGCTTCAGATGCGGGGACAGTGACCTGAGGGTCCAGGAGTATCTGCCCCTGCGCGTTGCTGTAAACGTGATAAGTGACTTCCTCGCTGACGAGTTCTTTGGGCAGGACTACCCTCTTTTTAGCGTCCGGCTTGACCGATTTGGCGGTTCTTTTAAAGTCCATGTTTTTGATTACAGCTGCCATATTTTCACTCTATGTTAATAGTACAGCATGGTGGGACAGAGTGTCAAGTGGGATAATACTACTATTTGCAGCGGGCTACTCCCTGTGGGGTATAATTATCCCTCTTTCGTAAAGAGGGATAAGAGGGAGATTTTGTTCTGGCATTCCCGACCTGTTCGGGAATCCAGAGGCGAGGGGAAAAGGTGTTTATTATTCTTCTATAAGTTTCTTGAAGCGAGGATCATTTCTAATGTTATCAAAGTCTTTATCTGTTTTAGCCTTATCTTTAGATTCCTTGTTTTTAGAAACAGCTTTTTCTAGATAGAATATAGCGTCATCCACTTTGTTTTGTAGTGAGAAAAGACAAGCAATGTTATATAAGGCTTCTGCTCGATTAGGATCAAGTTTTAATGCATCGTTAAAATCTGAAAAAGCTTCATCATACCTCTTCATTTGCGTATATGTAACGCCACGGTTAATTATTGTTTTAGTTTGATTAGGGCGTATTTTTAAAGAGGCATTTAAGTCAGCTAAAGATTCATTATTTCTGTCGATTGTTCCATATGTTCGACCGCGATTCATAAGAGTAACTGGATCATTAGGTGTTATTTTAAGCGATTGGTTAAAATCTGCAAGTGCTTTATCAAATTGTTTCAAACTATGATACATGAGAGCTCGGTTATTAAGCAGTCCGGGATCGTTTGGTTTTGTCGTTAAAGCTATGTCTATTGTTCTTTTTGCTTCTTCGTATTGCCCAGTGTAATATTGTGCATAAGCAAGAACAGAAAGGTTCATAATTGATTCTGAAAGAGGTAATGTCTCAATTTCAGTTATTTGCTTTTTTAAATTGGTGGCTTGTTGTGGCTGTAGCTGGATCTTTCCCTCAGCTACAAGCCTTTCTTCGGGTGGAAGCCCGGCATCTTTTAAAGTACGACGCAATCTTGCTGTATATAATCCCAATAATCCTGCATTCACTTCGTCTAGTTGACGTTGTAGTTCGCCTTTTTTGCGATCGTCTTCTGTTTTGGAAATCATCTCTTCGAGAAGGGTTTTTTTGTCCTTTAACGTCTTATCTGCATCTTGTCCTGCTTGGTTTTTAGTTTCTTGATAATGCCAATATTGTGTCGCTGCCTATCCTATTGCCCCTCCGACAGCACCAGTTAAAGGAATTATCCAACCCAAATCACCGCTATTCATTGTTTCCCCTAGATAACAAATTCATTTTTACCTTTTCTTAATTCTACACCCTTTTGTCAATTACTCCATCTCCATCAAATCAAACCCGCTGGCTTTATCAGGTAATCGCCGCGCCTTAGTCTCCGTAATCTCGTAAATGATAGCCTCGCCCACCAGCCAGGTACTGGCGCCATAGCGCAGGCAGCCGGTAAGCGTCCGGCCGGCGCGGCCTAAAGAGGCGTGGATATGCAGCTTAGGGTTGCCGTCCTTGTCCGGCGCGATAATCCCTATTCCCTCCACCTCGTGCGCGCCGTCGATGGGCAGCAGCATGGGGTCGGGGGGCATTTCAGCGGACTTGCGGGGCCCGACTACCACCTGCCCGCCCCCTATCCCCCCAATGAGGATAACGTGCCCCACCTTAATGCCCTTCTCTAAAGCGAATTTCTCGATACAGGCGGGGACAACGTCCCCGTCCTCAAGTCTTAAGACAAACACCCTGCCGATTTTACCTTCAGATGATTTCATTTTTCCCCTTATTTAAGAATTTCTAAGATTATATTTGCGATGATGTATTTTATTAATAACAATCGGAACCGTGATAGAAACTATGAGAAGTATAATGCCATCGATTAAGGTTCCATGATATTTTGGGAAAAATGGTTCAGTGAAGGTTTCAATCACTCCCATACAAACAAACCCAATTCCATTAGAAAATAGCAGGAAAAGATGTTCATTTGTTTTTCTTTTGTATATTATGTAACAAATTAATGAGAACGATAGGATAATTAAAGCTGCCACTGCTCCGCCCATAAAATACGAAATACGAGGTGGCGATATATTAGAGTCTGTTATTGTAATTCCTAGTGGGAAAAATAAGTCCCAATTGACCATCATTTGATTTATATGGATTCCACAGATCAAATTTGTTAAATAGTGACCAGCAAATTCATGAAGATAGAGATAAACAATGAAAATAATGACCCAAGATACAATTGCAAACATTTTTTGTCACAGGCCTTTTATCTCTTCCCGAGGTACTGGAGGGCCATCTTGACCTTTTCTTCCAGCTTGACCTTGGGGTCAGTGGGAAGGGCGGCTACCGCTTTGACGGCCTCGGCGGCAGAATACCCGAGGGAGGTCAGCGCCGCCAGCACGTCCTGATTCTCTTGGCTTACCTGCGTGGCGGGCGTGATGACCCATCCCGCGCCGATTTTGTCCTTGAGCTCCAGGATAATGCGGCTGGCAACCTTCTTGCCGATGCCGGGAATCATGTCCAGCATGTCTGTGTTGCCGGTGGCGATAGCCATGGTAATCTGGTCCGGGGTAAGGGCGGAGAGCATCGCTAGAGAAAGCTTGGGGCCGAGTCCCGTCACTCCTATCAGCGTCTCGAAGAGCCAGAGCTCCTCGGCGGTGGGAAAGCCATAAAGGGCGATATTGTCCTCCCGCACGTGCATGTGGGTAAAGACTTTCACAGTATCGCCGGGCTTGCCTAAAGTGCTTAAGGCGGAGGTGGGCATATGGACCCGGAACCCTACCCCGCCCACGTTCACGATGGCGGAGTCGCTGTTCAAAATCTCGATTTTACCGTTAAGGCTCGCTATCATTATCTCTCTCCCTGCCTGGTCAACAGACTATTGATGTGTATTTCCTGCGCGTGGCAGATAGCCACCGCTAAAGCGTCGGCGGCATCATTGGGCTGGGGGACTTCCGCCAGGCCGAGTTGGAGGCGCACCATCTCCTGGATTTGCTCCTTGCTGCTGGCGCCGTAGTTAGCGACGCGCTGTTTCACCTGCGCCGGCGTGTATTCAAAGCATGGGATGTTTTTATTAGCGGCGGCGAGCAGGGCGATGGCCTGGGCGCGGCCGATAGCCAGGGCCGTCCTGACGTTTTTAGCGACAAAGGGCTGCTCTACGGCGACGGCATCGGGATGGTAGCGCTGAAGGACTTCGAGGAGTTCATTATAGATACGGCGTAAACGTTCGCCGATAGGGGATTTTTCCGGAGCTGTAATAGCCCCGAAATCGACCAGGGACAATTCATCATTATCGCACTCCACCACGCCGTAGCCCATCACCACCGTGCCCGGGTCGATTCCTAAAATCTTCATTTCATATTCAGTCAAAAATCGAGAAAAAGCTGCTCAAATTAAGAAGCCGCTTGAACAGCGGCTAAAACATTGTCCGGGATATCAGCGTTGGAGTAAACGTTCTGGACATCGTCCAGTTCCTCCAGCTTGTCCAGCAATTTCAGCGCCT
>Ga0209777_10006210_pt1 | contig 13517 bp, 5 predicted proteins | sample FrelakmetHBP12HB_FD_187147 | JGI IMG/M metagenome (GOLD analysis project Ga0209777, IMG submission 187147) | Freshwater lake sediment microbial communities from the University of Notre Dame, USA, for methane emissions studies -HBP12 HB (SPAdes)... | ecosystem: Environmental > Aquatic >...
CGTTTCATAGTAGTCTTTGACATGCCGAAAGGTGTTCTCGAGAACACCACTGACCGGTTTATGTTTCTTTGTCACCAAGAATTCCTTATCTTAGCGCCATTGGAGACAGCTTGCCGAACGCCAGGCCATGTTTGGTCCAGTGCACGAGGTCGCGCGAGCTGGCCACGGACATGGTGTCCTTGATGCCGGTGTGCCTGCTGGTATGGGTGGTGTAGTTCATGTAATAGACACCGTCCTCGCCCTCGATGACGTGGAGGTCCTCGCAGCCGCCGGCCCATTCGTATTTCTTGAACTCGTCGTTGTCCGGATACAGGACCGGCTCCGGGTGGCGTGTGAAGTGAATGCCGTCCTCGCTGGTGGCCAGGCCGACGCGGCAGGTTCTGCCCCAGCTCGACTCCCGGTTGGCGTCGTCGGCGCGGTAGAGCAGATGGACCTTGCCGTTGCGCAAGACTGCGGCCGGGTTGTAGGTGTTCTTCTGCTCCCAGCGCACCTCCTTGCCCAAGATCGGGCACTTGAAGACGGAATCGGGGTTCGGCCGCAAGACCGGCTCCGGGTGTTTGACAAACAGACCGATCTCCCAGCTCTCGCGGGCAGCAACGGCAGCTTTCGCCCTGGCCTCGGCTGCGGCTCTGGCTGCCTGTGGGTCGGTAGCGGTCGCAACCGACGTGGGGAGCGCGATGGGCGCGGTGTCGACCGCTGTGGTCGCACCCGCAGTTTTCAGGGACTGAAGGTTGGTGGGTTGGTTGACAAGGATGCGTGCCAGTTGCGCCGGGTTCACGTTCCATCCTTCCACCAGCACCAGCACTTGCTCGCCTGAGACGTGCTTTGCGTTGAACTCGGCGGTGACACGTTTGGATCCGCCCCGCATCAGGGAAAAGTAGTTGTCGGAAAAAATGACTGGCGCCACCAGCAGCCCCGAGACCGGGTCCACCAGCTTGAGCCGCGTCATCAAGGCCACGCCCTTGTCCCCGTTTTGCATCTCGATCGTGAGGCGGCGGACATCCTTGTCCTGAGTGGGCGTCACGGCCCCGGTCACGCCGACCTTGGGCATCTTCGACAGTTCCTCATACTCGGACGATGACCGGCTTTGCCAGTAGAAGTTGTCGGACAGCAGCCGCCCGTCGCGGTCTTTGAGTTCCAGCTTGATGAAATACACTTTCGACAAGTCGTTCTTCGAGTGGGTTTTCTCAGAATCTGCGTCGGCCAGGTCGAAAGCCTTGGTGACGGCATTGGCCAGACTGTCCACGCGAACTGACTTCTTGGAATACTCTTCCCCGTCCATCTGGTAGATGCGGGCCTCGGCGGTCAGTTCCTTGAAGTCCTGCAAGGTGTTGTTGATCACCTTCACCTCACCGGAGAGGATGCTCCACTGAACGTGGACCGGCTCGCAGGCCTTTTTGCAGCCGTAGTAGCCCGCGGTCGGTTCGAGGTAGTGATCGTAGATGTTGAAGGTGAGGCACGGCCAGCACGGGTTGCTCATCCAGATCAGCACGCCGGTGCAATCGTTCCACATCTTGTCGTTCCAGCCTTCGAATATCGCCTTGCCGGATTCCATGCTCACCATCTGCGCCTTGCGGCAGAAGTCCTCGACCCCGTTGGGCGTGCCATAGCGGGCGATGGCCTTCTCGGTGTCGCCGCACCAGCCCGCGTTGTTGCCGGCATTGACCCATTCGTGCGACCCCCAGCCGGCCTGGGTGATTGGCCAGAGATGCCGGCGCGGCATCATCCGCCGCACGCTCTCGACGACCGGCACGGCTTTCAAGCCGACCTCGGCGCGCATGCCTTTGGCCAGGCCAAAGTAGTACCCTGGCCCACAATACGTGTAGGGACCGTCTCCCTCCATGGGCGGCTGCAGAGTCGAGTTGGGAAGAAAATGCCGCGTCCCGTCGAACTTCTCGACTGCCTCCTTCATGCCGGGTTCCATGGCGCCATGGGGGCCATGCTCGTTAGCCCCGCACCACAGGACGATGCTGGCGTGATTGCGGAACCTCCGCACCCGGTCTCGCGCGTTCTCCACCACGATGTCGGGATGGAGTACCGCGTGTTCGTGGTTGGCCCCGAACTCGTCCCAGACCAGCAAGCCGTATTCGTCGCAAAGATCGAAGAAGTCCTCCTTGGTAATGGCGCCCAAGGTACTGCGGATCAGGGTGAAGTTCGCGTTCTTCTCCAACTGCAGCCGCGCCCGGAAACCCTCGCGCTCCAGGCGCAACATGCCTTCATCCATGCACCAGTTGGCTCCCTTGACCATGATCTTCTGTCCGTTGCAGAAGAAGGTCAGCGGTCGTTTGGTGTCGCAAGTGAACTTGCGGATGCCGACCCGCGCGGTCTTCTGGTCCGACACCTTGCCGTCGTCGGTTTCGAAGCGCAGGGCAAAGTCGTGCAGGTTCTGTTCGCCGTAGCCGTTGGGCCACCAGAGCTTGGGGTTGCGGACCAAAAGCGCGGGCTGGGTGGACTTGTCGATCGCGACGGACAGCGTCTCTTTCGCGCCGACGGTCACGCGCTTCTCGAAGGTGACTTCGCCGAGCTTGCCCCGCAGCATGCCGCTACGCGGCTGATCCGATTGATTCTGCAATTCGGTCTTGACCGTCAGCTCCGCCTGCGACGTGTCGGGCAGCAACGGCAGCTCGGTCACGACGTACGGATCGAGGATGGCGACATCGCCATTGGTGCTGAGGAAAACCCGCTGCCAAATCCCCATGTTGCGGTCGCGCATACACGGCGCCCAGTCCCAGCCGGCGGCGACGATGAACGTCGGCGCGTTGCACGAGAAGGACTCGGCGGTCCACACCTTGTCCAGCCGTTTGTCGAAAGGCTCCCGCACTTGGGTCATCGGATGAATGAGCACGGCGATGGCGTTCTTTCCGCCGACGACCTTGTCAGTAATGTCATAGCGGCCGCGGATGAAGGCGCCCGCCATCTTGCCCACGGCGGTGCCGTTGACGAAAACCTCGGCCCGGTAGTTGATCCCGTCGAGGTTCAGCCACACCCGCTTGCCGCGATAGCTTTCCGGCAACTCCAACTCGGTCCGATACCACCAACTCGTCCGGCAGAACCAGTCCGAGATTTGTGAAAGCTGATCGGCGTACCACGGGTCGGGGATCGCGCCCGCGTTCAGATAGGATGCCAGAATCGTGCCGGGAACTGTGGCCGGCAACCAGTTGCTGTCGTCGTAGCCGCTGGTCGAAATCCTGGTGGCGTCGTCAGCGGCGTAACCCTGGCTGACGAGTTTCCATCCGCCGCTCAAGTTCCAAATCCCGTCGTTGTCTGGCGACGGCACGGGGGCCGGTTTGATCACCGGCCCGCCAGTTCCGTACACCTCGAACTCCGCCAACCCGATGCCTTCCGGCAAGCCCGCGTCCTGTTCGTGGCAGTACAGCCTGACATAACGCGCCTTGACCGCTTTCAACGGAATCTCCTCGACACCGCCCTTGCAGTTCTCCTTGCCGAAGACACTCTTCCATTGTTCGACCAGTCCTGTGTCCGGCGAGGGGCCGGTATTGGTTGAGACGCTGATGTCATATTTCGCGGGATATAAAGCCTCCCATTTCAACACGACCTTGCTGAGCGTACATTCGGCACCCAGGTCCACATAAATCCACGGCTGCTCGTCCCCCTTGCGATGGCCCCCCAGGCTCCGCCAGCGCGTGTCGAGGTGCCCGTCGGTCGCCATGTGGCCGGTATTGATGTAGTCCGCCGCAGTGGAGGCGTAGGCCGCGCGGTTCAACGCCAGGTTGCGAACATTCTCTTCCGAATGGGCAGCCATTGGGGCGGCCATTGGGAACCAGAGTGCCAGCACGATCGCGCCTTGGTACGGCTTCATAATATTTCTCCCGCAGTTCACGTTTTCGTCTGTGTTGCTTGCCGCTCCTACTTCGCAAATGTCATTTTCCACTCCACGGTCTTCGTTGCCTCTGGGACGATGCGAGCCGTCGCGGTCTCTGTCTGATTGGCAATCTCCACCTTCTCGCCGCTGACATCGGCGCTCTTAAGCCGGAATCCCTGCGGGAGATGCGCGGTCAGCACGTACGGATCGCTGGCGACCACCGCGCTCTTACCGAAAAGAGTCTTGCTCGTAGCGTCCCAGTGTTCGTCCGACAGATCGACGCCGCCCTGCGAGATGTGCCGCGTGGTCGAGAGCACCCACGGGTGCGGCCGCGCCTCTCGGATGGCGAAGACATCCATTCCGTTGTTGGTATCCATCGCAGGAGCGATGAACGATGTTTTGAACTTGCCGAGAAACTTCTGCGTCCAGAACTCAAACACCAGATATTCGGGGGCCGGATCAAGACCAATATCCGCGAATTTGACTTCCTGCTGCGGCACGCCCTTCAAATCGAACTTCCATTCCTTCTCCCTCTTTTTCGCCCATTGGATGCGCGACAGCACCGTCCAGTTCTCGAAGGGGCTGGCGAGTTCCTGCAGCCACCAGGTATCTGACCCGTGGCCAGGATCGTAGAGCTGCCCGGGCACGGTCGGGAGTACGGGCGCGCTGCGTTTCATGCCTTCGAGGTTCAGATCGTCCTCATATACCTCTGCCTTGTCGCTGACCATCAGCACGACGCCGGCAATGCTGCAAATGGCCGGACGCACAACGGTCCGTACCGGCACCGGTGCCGGTCGGCCGAAAACCGGCATCATGGCATTTTCATCCATGAGCCAAGCCCCAAGGATATCACAGTGGTCAGGATCATTGCGCCACACCACGCCTTCGTAGGAATTGAATTTTGCGAGGGTCTCCGGTTGGAAGCCATCATCGGAGAGCCGGCAGCCGTCGGCCAGCCCGATAACGTTGAGCCCGGGGCCGACACCCCAGCAGCTGAGGACGTAAATGTTTGGGCCGAGTTCCTCGCGAGCCACCCGGTCCCAGTCACGCAGAGATTCTTCCGGCGTTGAGCCGATCTGCTTGAAGTGGTCTTCACATTGTTTGTTTTTGTAGGCGTTAAGCAGATCGCCCGCTCCGTCTATCTTCACGTAATCCCAACCCTGCTTCTTGATCTCGCGGTATATTGGCCGCGCCATGCCGTCCAGGGCTTCCTTGTTCTTGGTGTTGAGGATGTAAAAGCCGCCATCCGTGAATAGTTTGCCGTCCGGTTTATGCACGAACCAATCCGGGCGCTGCCTGCCTATGTCGGCGACATTCGGGTCGCTGGGCCGGTGCACGCGATGCACCCAGATGCCGCCCTTCATGCCGGCGGATTTGAACTTCTTAAGAGCGTACTCCGCGCCCCCAGGGAACTTCTTGTTCCAGGTCAGCCAGTTCTGCGGGCAACTGCCGTTGCCGATCTGATAGGCATCGTCAATCTGGAAATACGCGTAGCCGAAGTCGGGAAGCTTCTTCTCGGCAAACACGTCCACCACCTCGTCCAGCGTTTTCTGGCTGAAGCCGCCACGGTACGCCCACCAGGTGCAATACCCGGTGACTGATCCCTTCCACACCGGATAGGTCCATGGCTCGAAGAACACAAGCCCGCGGTGCTTCTGATAGAATCGGGGCCGGAACACCAGTTCGATCGCAGGGCCGCGGCTCTCCCAAGTGAAGGTGGTCTCCTGCTTGCCCGTTGCTTTCGACTGGATGCGCGTCGCCCCATCATCCGGGCCGGCGAGCAACCAGTCCCAACGGCGATCATAGACCGTGTTGTTGCGTAGATTGCGGCTCAATCCAACACTGTTGCGGACCATCGGGAAACGTTTCTGCGCCGCGCCGGAGGTTTCGGCGGGGAACGCATCCTCGCTGCCTGTCACCGTTCCCTGCAGAAGCAGACTTGCGCCATCCTTTGGCGTGGCCAGTGTGAACTTGACTCGCTGCTCGATCTTCTCGTCGGCGGGAACGGGCTTCTCGATGCCCGCGCGGATGACCTTGCCGCTGCTGACAGCGGGCTGCATGGTGACACCCGCGACCGTTTCCTTCCCATCTTTGTCGCAGGCGGTCACCGTCGCCTGGAGCACCACCTTGCCGTGGTAGGTGAGCAGCAGCGTACCCTTGCCGGCGTCCCACTGGACATCTGCCGCCTTGTTGGGCGGCGGCTCAACCGGTCCTTCAGCAGCGGCGACACACCAGGACATCGCCAGTGCAGCAAACAACGTGAGAACATGGACTCTTCTTTGCATTGCAGAGGTCCCTTAATCAGGTATCATCGTCCCGGAATCCGTGAAGGTTTTCATCGGCCCCCGGCGTCCAGGATCCGAGGCCGCCCCGCAGCCAGCCGCCAGCGCCGCCGCCGTGCCGTGCCTCATGTCGTACCCCCTCCCGCGTCCCTACTGTTTCGCCACGCCTTCGATCCCGACGTCGATGTACTGCCCGCCGACGGTCTGCCGGACGTGGACGGCCATGAGGTGCCGGCCGGGCCTGAGAACGGCCTGCGCCTCGGGCCGGAGGTCGAACGTCTCGTACGCCGCGTTGTACCCTGCCACCTTCGCCGCAAGGACGCCGTCTATGTAGACCTCCGTGTCCTCGTCGTGGTGCATCAGCAGGGCCAACTCCTCGAACGCCCCGGCGGGCATCTCGAATTCGCGGCGCAGCCAGAGGTCGGCGGTCTTCCAGACCGTGCGCGGGTGCCGGGCGATGGGCGGTTCCTCCGCGCCGAACGGCGCCGGTCCCGTCTTCCACGCCGCGTCGTCGAATCCGGGCTTGAACCAGCCGTCCGCCGGCGCCTCGGTCGCGTAGCGCCAAGCCACCGCCTCCTGCTGCGCCGTCGGGATCACGATGACGGTCTTGCGCGGCGGCAGTTTCCCCGTCGTTTCCTTGATGACGCGGATTTCGCGCGGGTTGTAGGGGGTGCCGTCCTTTCGGAAGATGTCGTGGAACCAGACTGCGGGCTCAGGGGCGTTCTTCGGGGAGCCCCAGGGGAAGTTGGTCTGGGTCCGGCCGGCCACCAGGCCCCAGTTCCAGGCGCCGACCTTGTTCTCGTTCAGGAAGGGCAGATGGGACTCGAATTGGCTGTTGGGGCGGGCCATCCATTCGGTGCACAGGAGGGGGCGTCGCCAGGCGGCGAGCTGCGCGACCATCTTCTTCACGTCGCCCAGGCCGCCGTAGTTGTGGAAGCTGACGACATCCGAGAGCTCGGCGAGGCGTTTGGGGTCGCAGCTCCCACCGTAGACGCACGTGGTCAGGGGTTGGGCGGGGCCGATCTCGCGCGCCCAGCGGAAAACGGCCTCCACCAGGGGCAGCGACTGGCTGGGCTCATTGTAGAGATCCCACACCACGACGCGGGGGTCGCGGGCGAAGGCCTTCACCATGTCCTTCACGTAGCGCTCGAGATCGCCCCAGGATGTCGCGTCCCCGGTCATCCGCTTGCCCGGACTGGCGACCCACTGGCTGTTGTGGACGCCGGGTTCCGGTTCCGGCTGCCTGCCGACCTTGGGGTCCTGCTTGAAGCAGTCGTCGAGAAGAATGATCATGGTCGAGATGCTATGCCGGCGGGCCATGTCCAGGAACCGATCGACGCGGTTCTTGAGCCCCTCGGCGTCCGCCTTCCACACCACATAGTTGACAAAGACGCGCACGGTGTTGAAGCCGAGGTCCTGTGCCCAGCCGAGCTCGCGGTCTATCGTCGCCGGGTCGAAGGTCTCCTGCTGCCACATCTCGACGTCGTTGACGGCGGTGCTGGGGAGAAAGTTGCAGCCGATGAGCCAAGGCTGCTTCTCGTACCAGGTCTGCGCACGCTCGACCGTCCAGAGGCCGGAGGGCGGAACGGCAAACTCCGCCGCCCACGCGGCGGCGCAGAAGGCCGTGAGCAGTGCGATGGGCAGGAACGAAACATGAGCTTTTCGTTGCATCGCGGCATCTCCTAAATCGTGCGCCATCGTCCCGGTATCCGTGAAGGTCGTCATCTGCACGAGGCATCCATCACTTTGGTCAGGTGTTTACCGCCGTCAGTCGAGGAATACAGACCGTCGGTGTAGACGAACCACCATTGTTCGCCGACACGGTATTCGCCCGTCACGGCGATCAGGCCTCCCTTGGGTACGTCGCCCTGGAGGTTCTTCCAATCCCAGTTGAATGCCCACGATTGACTGACCGAGATCCGCTCAGGACGGACCGGATCCAGCGCTTGGGCAATGCAGTGATCACTCTTGGTGCCGGGCAAACACGCGCCGTAGACGGCGGTGAACGGCCGCATCCACTCGACGTTCTTCGCCTCGGGAAACGCGAACATGTCTCCTCCGACATTATGCTGGAGCCCATAGGAGGTCGCGTAGCGCATATTGTCCGGCGCCTGGCACATCCGGTCGAACGCCACGTTGTAGAAGCCCAGGTCATCTCGCGCGTGAAGAACCTTCAGCGACTTTATGTTGTCATGGGAAACATAGCTCTTCGCCGTCTCACCGGTTGTCGCGATGGCGGGCTTGCCGCGACCGAGTAGTGGCATCCACTTATCAGGGCAGGTGGTCACGCACAGATGGCTCATCCCCCGGCCAGCCACTGGATTCACATAATCCCACGGCCAGACCACGACGGACGTGATGCGCTCGCCCACCACGCCGAGGGATGTCCACGTCGCGCCGCCGTCCGTGCTCTTGAAGCAACCCTTCGACTCGGTCCCGACGTAGAGCGTCTCGGGGTCTTTCAGGTCGAACGCGGCCACCTCGCCGCAGAGCGCGGAGGGTCCGCTGCCGTCGAAATCGCCCTCGAAATTGAGCTTGCTCCAGGTCTTGCCGCCATCCGTGGTCTTCCACAGACCTCCCTCAAACTTGCCGTCGCCGACGCGCCCAGCGGCACGCAGCATGATGGCAGGATTCGTCGGGTGAATGGCCACGCTACGGACGGCATTGGCTGCGCCAGTGAGGTCGCCGTTGATGGCGTTCCAGGCCTTGCCGCCGTCGGTGGTACGCAGCAGTCCACCTGAGGTCGATCGCACCACCACGGTGTTCTCGTCAGACCGCGCCATCACCACGCCGGTCAGCCGTTCGCCGGCCGTGTTCTTCGCGGCGACCGGCGCCGGAGGTGTGGATTCGGGAAGCAGCCCGGGTTGAATGCTCAACTCGGAAACTCTGGCGTTGTAGTACGCACGGGCATCCTGCTGAATCGCGCTGATGAAGAGCCCGACATCCATCTTCTTCGGTGACTGCTTGACTTGGTATCCGCCAAGTTCCCACTGCTTGCCGTCCGGCGAGGTCCAGGCCGTCCAGATGTTCCCCTGCCGGGCGATGCGCACCCACGGATGGTCCTGCGGGAACGGATACGAGCTGATGCGGCCTCCACCAAGGTCGTCACTATCCGGGGAGGACCTCTTGCCGTCCTTCGCGGTCTGCACCAAGTAGAAGCTCTGGCCCCAGTTCCAGTTGATCCGGGTCGTATTCTCAATTGCGGCAATCCCCACCCAGGCGCGCGAGTTGACGGACTCGCCCTTGGCGCCGCTGCAGCTGTCAATGCGGCACGTGGCGGTAAAGTCGCCGGTGACGCTCTTGACCACGGCGTGCATGCCATTGCCAAAAAAGGTGAACGCATTAGGCCCCGTCTGCCAGAGACCCGCCAGCGCGCCCTGTTCGCCGATGTTCCGCACCGTCCACTCGGGCGAATATGGCTTCCCTGTTACATCCAGTGCGCCGGAGTTGATGTCGACGGAGCGGTTGCCGTCATAAACCACGCGGCACCAAAAGGTGTTGGTTCCCTTGGGGAGCGGCCCTTCATACTTCACTTCCGCCCCGTTGCTTTCCGCGATTTGGAAGTTGCCGAGGTAAATGGCCGCCTTGTTCACCGTGTGCCCGCGTCCGTCCACGGTCAGTGTCACGCGCCCTGTCCCGTCGCCTAACGGTGCCGACGTGATTTCGGGCTTGGGATAAGCGCCGTCGTCTGCAACGCACAGCGCATTTACCGGAACCTTCTGCCGCGGCAAGTGCGGTCCTTCCCAATCAAGGTTGAGGTTCCTGGCCAACAAGCGGCCATACAAGTAGGTGACCTTGAGGGCATGGTCCCCTCTTGATAGCCGGCAGAACCCGGCGTGTTCCGTCGTGCCTGCCTGCTCGTCGCGGACGATCACCTCCTGCCCGTCAATCTGGATGCTGTAGGCACCGTCAATCTGCCCGTAGAAGATGTAAATGCCATCTTCGGGCACGCGCAGCAGTCCGCTGAACACCAGCGCGTAGCCCGCATTGAGCGACTCTCGTACGCTGAGGTCGAAGCCGCGCGCCAGCCCTTGCCGGACCAGCGTGCCGTCTTTGATTTCCTCCAGCGTCTTCCAGAACTTCCCGCCGTCTTTCTTTGGCGCTTGGTAAAGCTGATACGATAGCCCAGAGATGGTCTTCGCGGGCGCATTCGCCGCGGGCAGGAGTTTCGTTGCAGTCGCCGTGACAGTGACCGGTGGCGCCGGCTGGTCGAAGACATCCGTCACGGTCAACCGAACCGTCGGCGTCTTGACTGCGGCTTCCACGATGGCCCGCCGCGCGCTTGGCAGGCGCTCCTCCGCGATGGCCTTGGGTGTGCCCTTGCATTCAGGGTTGTCGAAAACTTCAATCTTGTAGGCGAAGGCTGGTGAGGATGTCTCGGGAATCTCCCACGTCACCGCCACCTGCTGGCCCGTGGACTCAGCCGTCACGTTTTTGATTGTTGGCTTATCCAATGTCGGCAGGTCCGGCTGCTTCATGCGGACCAGGTTGATTTTGTCGCCTGGGACCGGCGAACCCTTCAGGCGCTGCGGAAGCAGGTCAGGTTTGGCGGCATACTCGATGCCAATGTATTCGTGGTCGCCCTCGGGGATGACGTTCAGCACCACGTACTGCGTCTTGTTGATCGTGATTACATCCGACTTGCGCCAAGCGCCGTCCTTGCGGAAATACCCGAACCGGCGGTCCAGCGGACGGACGACCTTCACGTCGGAAAGCGTCTCAATGAATCCGCTGTTCCCGGTAAAGGACTCTGCCCGCACCGGCAGGCGCGCAATGCCGATCAGATGCCAGCGGTTGTTCTCGACATCCTTGACCCAACGCCCGATGAACGAATGCTGCGCCTTCGGATCCGTGGGTTGCCAGACGCGCGCCAGCATCGTGTACCACCGCTTGCACTGGATGAAATCCCACTACTCCGAATGCAGCGACGCATTGCAGCCTTCGCCGCCATACGCATTCTTGAAGCAAAGGTTCGGCGCCACGTCCACAAAGCGCACAGGATTGCCAGCCTTGTCGCCGCCCCAGAAGGACCACACCGAGCCGGGCCGGAACGCATCCTGAAGCTTCTCGTCTGGGTTCGGAGTGTATCCCGGCCCATCCGCAAGGGTACCGAGGAATCCAGCATAGAAGCTGATGCCGCCTTGCGGATTGATGCCGCTGTTCCAGTTGGCGTAATAGGTGCCGGACGGCCACCAGGGCCAGCGCAGGTCCATCATGATGATGTCCGCGCCGTTTTCGACTCCCTCGCTGTACCAGGTTGCCCGTACTGTGGAGCCAGACAGTAGGGGAACAAGGATCGCAAACACAAGGGCCAACCGGCGAAGGCTCGTTTTCGTGCGGCAGGTTTGCATACACAGTTCCCCGAAGATCAGCATTCATTGACTCCAGCTACCGTGGTGTTCCTTTGCATCTAACATGAGGGATGTCTCAATCTCGCTCCTCTATTTCTTCCATGCCGAGTTCATTTCGTATGCCATGAACGACTCGATGGTGAGCGAGCCGCCTTGGGCGGTCAGCGAGATTTTACCCAGTGGTTTACCCATGTCGCGGCGTCCGCTGGTCTTGAAGCAGGCGCCGCCGCCGCCGACCACTTCATACATCGGGCGGTCTACCAGCACGCGGATCGTGACTTTGCCGTCCTTCATCTTCAGCGGCATTTCATCGAGCTTCGGGGCGGCGAAATGGTAAGTCACCGTATTGTCGCCGAAACGCAGGACGGCTTGCGCCGCAGTCCCTTTCTTCACGGTGGCTACGATGTCGAAGAGCTGGTCTGCGGCGTCGAACTCGACCGTCGGCGCCTCGGCTGTGAGTTCCTTGTTCGCAGCCATTTTGGGGTCCGGCTTGCGGAGCTGCTCGAGTTCCTTGATCGGCGCAGCGAACATGCGGAGGCCGTCCTCGGTGGTGCGCAGCGTAAGCTCGGTGGGCGCGCTGAACGTCTGGTTGAACGGCATGCCGGGCATGTCAATCTGTGCCCAGCCGATCTGCACAACACGTCCGTCGGGCGCGTTGCTGAAGCACTGTGAGGCGTAGTAGTGCCCCCAGTGGATCTGGTGCTTGCCCTCGTGTTCCGGCGTGAACTGTTTGCCGTCGAAACTCCCGATGGCATAGCGGGCGTCCGCGGCAAAGATGACCCACTTCTTTTTCGCCGGGGCGCTATCCACCGGCAGCTCAAACAACTCGGCACATTCAAAGTAACCAGGGAGGCTGCTGGCGTACTCCCAGGTCTTGAGGTCCTTGCTGGTATAGATGGAGATGTTCTTCCCATATGGCGCACGCTCGTCGAAGAGCGCGATGACCCAGTGCTTGCCCGGTGCATACCAGATCAGTTTCGGATCGCGGCCGCCATGCTTGATGATGGGGTTGCCTTCGTAGTACGTCCACGTCTTGCCGCGGTCGGTCGAGTAGGCGATTGACTCTCCGCAACCGGTGTCGGTAAACACGACCACCATGGTCTTCTCGTCGCCCTTTTGCCAGCCGGCGGTGTTGTTGACGTCAACATTCCCGCTGCCGGAGAAGCAATTCGCGTCTGCCATGGACGGGTGGCGATTCTTCACTTTGCCGCCGAACGGTCGGAGCGCGTGGGCTTGCTCAGTCCAGTGGACCATGTCGGGACTGGTGGCGTGGCCCCAGTACATGTTAGCCCAGGCGCGGCCCGCCGGGTTGCTCTGCCAGAAGAAATTATATTGCCCGTCGTAGTAACACATCCCGTTCGGGTCGTTGTTCCAGCCGCGCATCTGGCTGAAGTGGAACTGAGGAAGCAGCGCCTCGTCGTAAAGCGGCTGGAGGTGGCGAATCTCGTTGCTGGATTCGATCAGGGCGCAAACCTCCGGCGCAGAGTGGGCTGAGACCTGCGCGGTCTTGCCCACGTATTCCGCCACATCGAGCCAGCCCCACCAGTCAATAGCGTCCTTGGCCGGCGGAAAATCGCAATCGAGACTGTGAACAAGCTGGTCGCCAACGTTGATAGTCATCCGGCCGCGTTGCCCTTTGTTGGAAACAGGGAAGATCAGGTACTTGCCTGTGATTTGGATTTCGCGGGCGTTCGCAGGCTGTGGTGTGGGCTGGGTGCGGCTGGGTGGCGGGGGCTGTTTCTTGGCTGGCGTGTCGGTTTGCCAGATGTCATCCACGTTAATGTGCCCCCACCCGCCAGAGGCGTCATCAACGATTTGGATGACGGCCTTCTTGCCTCTGTAGTTTTTCACGTCCCAGTTCTCCCAGTTGAGGAATTCACTGGCACCGGGTTCGGTGTTGGGGCCGGTGGCGGAGAGAACGACTTCGCCGCCGACCAGCAGGTTCATGCAGGTTTTGCCCTTGTAGCCGCCGCCGCCGATGAGGAACTTGATGTAGTCCCGCTCAATGGTGAACTCGGGCGACGTGAGCTTGCCGGTCGGCCCGTCGCCGCCAAGGAAGCT
>Ga0209777_10006211_pt1 | contig 13515 bp, 14 predicted proteins | sample FrelakmetHBP12HB_FD_187147 | JGI IMG/M metagenome (GOLD analysis project Ga0209777, IMG submission 187147) | Freshwater lake sediment microbial communities from the University of Notre Dame, USA, for methane emissions studies -HBP12 HB (SPAdes)... | ecosystem: Environmental > Aquatic >...
TCGCTGCCTTCTCCAACGGGCTGGCGCTTCTGCTCAAACGACAGGAGAACGTCATGGCGGTCACCAACCTCCTCACTATGCCGCTGATGTTCCTCTCGTCGCTGATGATGCCGGCAGCCCTGCTGCCCGGCTGGCTTAACACGGTGAGACACATCAACCCCATAGACTATGCCGTGGTTGGCGCCCGTGATTTGATTTCGAACGGATACATATGGCACGACCTCTGGCTAAGCCTGGTCGTGCTAGCTGCCGTGGCCGTGGTAGGAGTAATTTTCGGCACCCTGATGTTCCGCGCCAGAGCGGAATAAGCGCTTAACCTTCGGGAATCACTTAGAAAGGGGGCGTCCTTCCTCGGAAGGACGCCCCCTTTTCTTATGCCCGCCGACAAAGCATAATAGTAGCGTAAGGCAGGACACGTTAGAGGGTTGAAATGAGGTGCAGGACACCTCCTGCCGGGGGTTTGGGGGTGTCCCCCAATTTCTTAAAGTCCCCCAAGATTGGGGGATTTAGGGGGTTGATATGAGATTGAAGGGCAAAGTAGCAATCATAAGTGGCGCAGGCTCGGGACTGGGCAGAGCCACTGCCATACTCTTCGCCAGGGAGGGCGCCAGAATCGTGGTGGCTGCGAACAGAGAAAAGGACGGGGAGCAAACAGTAAAGTCGATAAAAGAGGTCGGGGGTGACGCCATCCTGGTGCGGGTTGATGTGACCAAGGCAAGTGATTTAGAAAAGGCAGTCAAAGCCGCTATGGACAAATATGGCAAGCTCGATATTATGTTAAACAATGCCGGTACGCCGGGCCCGGGAAAGATGATAGCCGATATAACCGAGGAAGAATGGAATCGAGTCCTATCAGTCAACCTTACAGGCGTATTTCTGGGTACGAAGTATGCCATCCCCGAGATGCTGAAGGGCGGTGGTGGCGTCATCATCAACACCTCATCGGTTGCCGGCGTTTCGCCCAGACGTTACACAGGGGCATATTCTGCGGCCAAGGCTGCGGTGATACAGCTCACCAGAATTACAGCCCTGGAGTACGCCCGAAAGAATATCAGGGTCAACTGCATTCTCCCCGGCCCCATAGACACGCCGTTCTTCAGCAAGGTAGCGGGTGGAGACCCCGAAAAGATAGCTAAATTCAAGGAAATGGTGCGGAACGAAGTGCCGCTGGGGCGGTTCGCCCAACCGGAGGAGATAGCCCAAGTAGCTCTATTCCTGGCATCGGACGAGGCGTCTTATATCACGGGAGCAGCCTTCGCTGTAGACGGCGGACAGTTGCTAGTGTGATGTTTGGGCACAACCTAGCCTAACCAGTGGTATGCTTTTTCATTATCTCTCTGGCAAAATCGCGCGCTCGCTTCAGCCTCGTGGCATCGGGCTGGCCTACGGTAGTGGAGCGTTTCTTAGCAGCCTCAACCATTCCCGGGTCACCGCTCTTCAACATGAAATCCGCTATGACTTCACTTAGTTCGCCCCGACAGCCAAATACACCCAGCAGATTAGCACCGACGGCCGCTGCCCCACACGCATTCAGGCATTCCTTGACTTCCGGATGATCCTCCGGTGTAGCGTGAGTCACGAAGATGGCTACATTCTTGCCTTTTGAGTGCTGTTCCAAGAAGGCCTTCGCCTCTGCTGCCGGCTGGGCCGCCTGAATAGGAAAGCCGATGAAAGCGAGGTCATAGCCATCGAGGCTACTGACCTCGCTCATGGGTTTAATCTCCTTTTTGCCCTTAATCTCCTTGAAAATGGCTTCCGCGACCCTTTTTGTATTGCCCGTCTGGGACATGTAAGTTACTAAGACCTTCATGTTACACCTCCTATCCCTTCGCCTATATTTCTGAGCTTCAATTCGCCACTTTCCTTCCTGGAAACCCTGCGCAGCGATTATAGCACAGAGTTGCTCTGGCAGACTAAATAGTGTTATTGTCGGTTTCAGACGGAGGTTGTATAGTAACTAATGTGGATTGCAGTCGTCACCACCAACCATGAAAATAGCGCGGGTGCTCTGCCACCCGCTTACCTAGTAGGGGACAGAGCCCCTACCCTATGGCTGTTTTTTCAGAGCAATGACAGGAGGCAGTAGACCTGAGGTGATAACCAATATCAGCTTTGTGGGCATCTTGGTCAGGGACATCGAGGAGGCACAGGCCCATTTCATCAGGGTCTTTGGCCTCAAACCCTGGGATGCGGGCATTGTGGAGATGCCCGGGGTCAAAGCGGTGATGTTTCCCCTCGGCGATTGCTCCATCGAGCTGTTGCAGCCCACTGTAGGACCCGATGCACCTGCGGGCGGCGACCTGGCGCGGAGGCTGGAGAAATATGGCGAGGGCGTGTGCCGCCTTGGCCTGTGGGTGGAGAACTTAGACCGTGAGATAAAGCGTCTCAGAAAAAAGGGCTTCCCCATCGTGGACACAGGGGAATACGGCAAAATCGGCGAAGAGATGGGAGCCAAAATGGCCTTCATCCACCCCAAGGGTACGCATGGAGTGTTAATAGAGCTTGACCAACAAATATAGCCGAAGCGCCTGTCTAGCCCTGCCGCTTGCTCAGTGACTTGCACAAATGCTGGAAAAACTCCTCGGAGCTTTTGCCCAGAGACAGTTTTTCCATGGGGCAAATATCATCCCCCGCCTTATTCATGATATATGGGACAGTCCGGGAGAAGTTGTACTTTATGCCCTGCTCGCTCAGCGTTCGAGCGGCAAACTCGCTGCCCAGAGACGAGTAAATTTCCAGACAAAACGCCTTCTTGAGCAGCAAGGCTGCTGCATTCCCCACTATACGGTCGAAGGTGACCACTTCTTTCACCTGAGGCGAAAATCTGTCTATGTAGTCAAGCAGCGGCCTGAGTTGCTCCTTCTTTGACCTGAAGATGAGCTTGCCCTGGTGATACACCCTGAAGGTGTCGCTGCTGTTCACAAACCGGGCGAACAGTTTATCAATAGATACTACAGTGCCGTCCCCCAACCTGCTGTCCTCCGCTCGCGTGAAGCCCTCTTCCCAAATTATAGCGCAAACGATGGCCGATAGGAAACGATTATTGAGGAAGGTGTTTACGGGGTTGAATTGACTGGCATATACTTTATAGTGGCGTAATCGGAGGAACTGGCGCCGCCGTCGCTCTTGCCGGTGACGTAGACATTGCCGCTTTTATCCACAGCTATGGCAGCCGCCTGGTCGTATCCGTTTCCAGGGCCATTGTAGCGCGCCCCCCAGAGTTGTTTCCCACTATTGTTATACCCCAGGGTGACATAGTCCCAGGCGCTGGCGCCCTGCATGCTGCCGGTGACATAGACATTGCCCGATGCGCTCAGAGCCAGTGCCACGGCCTGGCCAGGGTAATAAGGTATGGGGCCATCGTACCGGGCAACCCAGAGCTGATTTCCCAGGTTGTCATATTTGATAGTGGCGTAACTTTTGAGGTAGCTTCGGGGACTCCAGGCAGTGCCCGTCACGTAGACGTTTCCCGATACGTCAAGGGCTATGGCGGCAGCCTCGCCATCTCCGCGTGACGGCCCCAGGAATCCGGCAACCCAGAGCTGGTTGCCAGCGCTATCGTACTTGATAGTGGCATACTTGCCCCCACTCTCGCCTGTGACGTACACGTTCCCCGAACTATCCAGAGCCATAGCCTTGGCCTCGCCCACGTAGGTGACCACCCAGAGCTGCTTCCCCTGGGAATCGTACTTGATGGTGGCGAAGTTGCCCTGGCTGGAGCCTGTGACATATACGTTGCCTGAGCCATCTAACCCTATAGCCACAGCGCCGTCCGTGGCGAGTGTGGAGTTGCCGTATCGGGCAACCCAGAGCTGGCCCCCCATGCTGTCATACTTGATGGTGGCATAGTTGCCCCCGCTGCTTCCCGTTACGTACACGTTCCCTGAGCTGTCCACAGCTATAGCCCGGGCTATATCATCTGCCTGCCCCGGGCTGTCGTAGCGGGCTGCCCAAAGCTGATCTCCAGAGGAGTCATACTTCACTGTGGCGTAAGCGTAGTAGTCATTAGATGTCGACAATGGGGTTTCCGTCGGGTTAGTAATGTGCTTGCCGTTATAGCTCTTGCCTGTCACATAAACGTTTCCCTGAGCATCAACGGCTATAGCCTGAGCCATATCGTCATCGCCCGCGGGGCCATCGTAGCGGGCCACCCAGAGCTGCTTGCCTGCGGTGTCGTATTTCACCGTGGCATACGAGTAGTCATAGTTATAGTAGCCGCCGATATTTTTGCCGCCATAGCTCTTCCCCGTGACATAGACATTCCCCGAGCCATCCACAGCCAGGGCGGAAGCCCAGTCAGCAACACCTACAGGGCCGTTGTATCGGGCTACCCAGGCCTGAGTGACAAGGGAGGGGGTCGGAGTAGGCGTGGGTGTGGGGATCGGAGTAGGAGACGGCGTTGGAGTTGGAACAGGGGTAGGTGCAGGTGTCGGTGAAGGGGTTGCGCTTGGGGTAGCTATCGGCGAGGGAGTTGGCGCAAGCGTGGGCATTGGTGTGGGGGTGAGGCTGGTCGCATTGCTGCTGCAGCCGGCAGCAAGCATCCCCACAAATAGCAAAACCAGCGCCAGCGTCGCCATCAACCTCATTCGACATCCTCCCTCAGTGCTAAATGCAATGCATCAATTATAGCTGTTTTGCCAGCGGCTTCCAAGAGTTGAGTATACCTAGGTACTGGTAACTTGTAGTTGTAATTCGCTTAGGGGTGTGGTATCTTTCCTGTCAAAGATTCTGACAGGAGCAAGAGCATGGCTAATAGAGGCATGTGGAAATTTCTCGCAAGCAAAGGAGCAGCGTGGGGAGAGGCTATAGTGTTCACCTCTGTGGGCGGTTTAGCCGCATATCTGAAGCCGCAGATAGGTGTGCCTATTTTGGTAATTTTCTTAATTTGTGGGTTGTACTTAATATGGCGAGCCTATAGACAACAGCCACAAGTTGCGGAGGGGATTAAATCTTCTGAAGATGTTACATTTTCTCGTAAGCAGCAAGCTCAAAATCTTCATCTTAGGATTATTAGAAAAGAACCTAAATTATGGAAAGCGATAGCACAAGTACCCAAGGGGGAAAGACCGCCGAAAAACGAAGGGGTTAAAAAGATTCTCAATCAAATTAGCCTGATTATAAATTCTCAAGAAAACTCGGAGTTAGGCGATCCAAAGCTAGACGAACAATTTGCTCTTTTAGTGGAAGCATACAACTGGTTTGTGCTAGCTGGTATAAGTCCTTCAGGAGAATTATTGATTGCTCTTAATAAGATTCACAGCAATATTAGAGATTATATAAATAATGAGCTGAAGGAGTAATACGATGACTACAAAAGTGATAGTGCTTAATGAAAGTGAAACACCAAATTGTAAAAATTGCGGCTCAACCGCCGTCTATAAATTCGGTACTTATAAGGGCACTCAGCTTTATATGTGCAAGTCCTGCAAGCGGAAGTTTACCGATAATGATGCTTTGCCGAGGATGCGAACACCTACCGAGCAGGTCTCGGATGCTCTCAACATGCACTATGAAGGTATGTCCTTTAACGCTATCAAGCGGAATCTCAAGCAGCAGAATAACTACGATGTTTCGGACATCGCAATCTATAAATGGGTAGACCGCTTCACCGATGATGCAATCAAGAAGTTCAAAGATGTACACCCGAACGTGGGTGATGTCTGGGTAGCAGACGAAACAGTTTTGAAGATAGGCGGGGAGAACGTATGGTTCTGGGACATTATAGATACGAAAACCCGCTACCTTCTAGCCTCTAGGGTATCCCTAACCCGTACCACCAATGACGCTCGGATGCTCATGCAGGCAGCAGCCAAACGGGCAGGCAAAACCCCAAAGTATGTGATTACCGATAAGCTCTATGCCTACCTTGATGGGATTGAGCTTGCCTTCGGTGCTGATACTGAGCACATACAGAGCAGACCCTTCACTGTAAAGAACAGCACGAATCTTATCGAACGCTTTCATGGCACGCTGAAAGATAGAACAAAGGTGATGCGGGGGCTGAAAGACATGGCTTCAGCCGTTCAGTTCACCGATGGCTTTTTAATCCACTACAATTGCTTCAGACCGCATTCTGCGCTCAAGGATAGAACGCCTGCCCAAGCCGCAGGGGTAGACCTACCTTACAAAAGCTGGAAAGATATTATCAATGCAGACAAACCACAGCCACGAGTAGGGATAGAAGTAGTAAAGGTTAATCCCCTTGAAGAACAGCGCAAAACGCAACGGCAACGCTCCTCATATTCAGAACGATTACCAAGGACACCGAAGGAACAGCCTATGAGCAACGCTATTTATAAGCAAGGCGGGACGCTATCTAGGCGTAGGACTTCAGGCTCACGAAAAGTTGCACAGGGCAGACGTGGAAAAGGTATATTGCTACAATGACCAAGGTAAAGTCTCACCTATGAGAAAGGATAACCAATGAGTAGGAAGGCATATAAAGAAAATATAAATCAGTTGTTGGAAACTATAGATTCTGTCCTTCAAACTAAATCAATATTACCCAGTTTAATTTTGATTTATTCAGGTATTGATATTATGGCTTGGCTTAGTCGGGATAAATCTCATCAAGATAACACACGTAGTGATTTTAAAGACTGGGTTAATGTTTACCTCCTACCTGATTCTGGGCTCAATTGTAATGCGGATGATTTGTATGCTGCTAGGTGTTCTATTCTTCACAGTTACACATCTGAATCAAAAATGAGTCGTGAGGGGGAAGCTAGAGAGATATATTATGCTTGGGGAACGGCTGATAGGAGGCAATTTCAAAAATATATTGATATTTCCTCTAAAAGAGGGAAGGGCATTGTATTATCCGTCGATACCCTTAATAGTGCTTTTAAAACTGCGATTGAACGTTTTAATAAAGCTTCAAATAAAAATACCTCTCTATCTAAATTGGTATCTAAACGTGCTGCTAAATTCTTTGTAGTATCCCAAGCGAGATTATATGACAATCAAGTTTTGAATGAGAGCGCCTGATGAAAGGTACGATTGTGCTTTACCATGCCCAAACAACGATTAGTTAGGAGAACCGTATACCTAGCCTAGGGTGCAGTCAACGTGGGTAGATTGAATATATAGGGGCGGCTCGCGGAATATTTCCACCACTCCGGCAACCCCTCCAACAATAACTGTCTTCGGAACCGCTTTACCTCAAATGGTAGATATGGTATTATCTGTGACACGGTAATTATTCATCTGCGAAAGTCTTTTAAGGAGACGATGTGAAGCTAGGGCTGTTCCTTTCCCTTGTATTAATCTCTATCATTCTTCTGGGTGGCTGCGCTGTCGAGCAATCAGCGTCGCCGACACTATCTCCATCTCCTACGGTAACTCCTGGAAACACGCCCAGCCCTGCGGAGGAACAAGACCAGGTCATCTACGGCAAGATATACCCTGGCGAAGAGAAATCTCATGAAGTTCTGGTGGGTAATGTTACAAGAGTGAGCTTTGAATTGAAGTGGATCGAACACAAACTCTGTTTGAGCCTGACTACTCCTAGCGGCAAGCCAATAGACTTTTCGGTTCCCGGAGTCTACCGCAACATCTGTTGCGGTTACGATGACGGCACCTGCGGAGGGACACAAGCAAGCTGCACAATCGATAACCCCGAACAGGGCAAATGGATAGTGCACGTTAGTCCAGTGGATGTGCCACCGGGAGGCAAGGACTATCTCGTGCTAGTTTCCTCCCAAACAGAAATAAACTTTCCCCTCGATGTTTATCCGCAGATATACACCCCAGGGCAACCCATACGCATTATGTCAGGGCCTGCACTTACACTGGGACCCGGAGGGAGCCGCGAAGTCATAACATGGGCTTCCGTAGTAGCAGATATCGTGACACCAGCTAATGTGACCGAGAGACTGGTTCTATACGATGACGGTCTCCACGGTGACTCGCAGGCAGATGACGGGACATACACCAATGTGTTTACGGACACAAGTTCCCCGGGCATTTATGGCATAAGCGTCACCGCCTCAGGCACTGAAAACGGCGTGAAATTCCAAAAGCGGGACGCAACATTGGTGTGGGTATCTCCGCCTCCGGACCTGAGCATAGATGCCTCCGATATCGTCTTCTCGAATGACAATCCCTACGATGGTGAGAGCATCTCCATAACAGCAACCGTCCATAACATAGGTGAAGGAGATGCAACCTTTGCCAGGATCAGGTTCTACTATGACGAGCGTTGGCGGGGTGAAATCAGCGTACCCATTGTCCGTGTACCAGCCGGCGGAACTGCCGAAGTGAAGGCATGGTGGGTCGCGCAGGCTGGAGACCATAATATATATGTCAATGCAGAAAACCTGTGCAGTGTAGAAGAGCGTAACCTGTCCAATAATGAGTCACACCGACCAATCCACGTAAGTGTAGAGACGAAGCAATAGGGTAGACTTTGTTGCTCGACATCGCAAAGGGCGACCCGATGTGTCGCCCCTACGTTTATTGGATACGGCACGCCGTGCCCCTACAGAAATAACCACGAGCTAAATTGATTACCCCAACGCAAGCTGATACACTAAACTTGGATATGAGCTACACTTACGCCCCGCTTAGTTTTGACAGCCTCGAATCCTCATGGAATGACCTGCGACAGCGACTTGGATGGGACTCCGTATTCGCGCTGCCGAGATGGCTCAACGTATGGTGGCAGGTTTTCGGAGAGGGCTCCGAACTATATCTATTTGAGGTTAGAGAGAATAAAAATATCATCGGCATCGCGCCCCTGATGGTCAAAGAGGGCAAAGCCTCTTTCATCGGCAGTCCCGATGTCTGCGATTATATGGACTTCGTGGTCGCCCCCGGCAAGGAGCGCGCTTTTTTCACTGTCGTCCTGGATAAGTTGAAGAAAGACGGGATAAAGGAGCTGCGTCTGGAGTCGTTGAGGCAAGATTCCACAGTAATGACCTGCCTAGTTGACCTGGCAAAAGGCAAAGGCTACCAGGTTACCTGCACTCGGGAGAATGTTTCTCTGGATTTGGAGCTGCCCCCTACATGGGAAGAGTATCTGAAGACGCTTTCCCCGAAACAGCGCCGCGAGACAGGACGCAGGTTCAGGAGATTAGAGGAGGAAGGCGACATTAACTATCGCATTATCGATAACGCAAAGCCAGAGCTTCTGGACATCTTCTTTAAGCTTATGCGGGTGAGCCGTGAGGACAAGGCTGCCTTCCTCACCCCGCAGATGGAGTCCTTCTTCAGGGCGCTGGCGCAGACCATGGCAGAGGCCGGGATGCTTAGGTTCGGCGTCTTAGAGATTTCAGCGAAACCTGTTGCCGCCGTGATGTGCTTCGACTACAATGATAAGGTGTACCTTTACAACAGCGGCTATGACCCGGAATACGGGTACGTGAGCGTGGGGTTGCTCTCCAAGCTCCTCTCCATCAAGGACAGCATTGAGAGGAGCAGGAAGATTTACGATTTTCTGAAAGGGGCTGAGGAATATAAGTACCGTCTGGGGGGCAGGGAGATACCGATATATAGTTGCAGGATAATTCTAACGTAAGGACGGTTCAGGTCCAAAGATATCGTTCATGGTTCGACAAGCTCACCACGAACGGTAATGAAGAGAGCCTAAAAGATGTCAAGTCAATTAAAGATAGCCATGCTCAGTGTCCATAGCTGTCCAGTGGGCAAGCTCGGCAGCAAGGACACCGGCGGCATGAGCGTATATATCAGGGAGCTGGCCCGCGAGCTGGGCCAACGTGGGCACACCGTAGATATCTATACACGCGCCCACGACACCGCCGAGGCTCAGATTGTGCAGCTCGGGGACAACGCGCGCGTCATCCATTTGCAGGCGGGCGAGGTCGAGCCCATCGATAAGCTGGCAGTGTATTCCCATCTCGAGGACTTCGCCTGTTCGCTGGAGGATTTCAGGGTAAACAACGGCCTGCAATACGATTTGATACACAGCCACTACTGGCTTTCAGGCTGGGTGGGCAGACGCATACAGCGCTGGTGGGACGTGCCCCACATCATAATGTTCCACACCCTGGGCGCGATCAAGAACGCCATCGGCGTGGGAGAAAACGAGCCAGCGCTGCGCATCATGGCCGAGAGGGAGCTGGTCAGGGATTGCCAGCGCATCATCGCCGCCACGGAGAAGGGCAAAGAGGAGCTGGTGAGCTATTACAGCGCTTCCCCTGATAAAATCAGTGTGATTCCCTGCGGCGTGAACCTGGAGCTGTTCCGACATATAGACAAAGAGTCTGCGCGGCGCAGCCTGGGGTTGAACGGACACAAAATCTTACTGTTTGTGGGACGCATAGACCCGTTGAAGGGCATAGACCGGCTGTTGACGGCCCTGCCCAGGCTGGATATAAGGCAGAACCTCAAGCTCCTAGTGATCGGCGGCGATGAGGATAGCCTGCCCGAAGTCGAGAGACTGCAGAGGCTGTCCCTCAGCCTGCATATCCAGGATTCGGTCACCTTCGCCGGTATCGTAGAGCAAAAAGAGCTGCCGCTTTATTACAGCGCCGCCGATGTGTGTGTTATACCGTCCTATTACGAGAGCTTCGGGCTGGTGGCCCTGGAATCTCTGGCCTGCGGGACGCCCATCGTGGCGACCAAGGTGGGCTGCATCGAAAGCGTGGTCAACCCGGGGCAGAACGGGTATATGGTAGCAGACAATGCACCGCTTCGCCTTGCAGACGGGATAGATACGCTTCTTTCTGACAACAACAACTCTGCCGACTCGATTCGGGCGTCAGTGGACAGGTTTAGCTGGTCGAACATAGCCGAGGCCATAATCCCGGAATACCGATCGGTACTTGAGGAGTACCAATAATGGCGAAGCCAGCTTACGCCATGGTGGTGACACCCCATCCCGACGACGCGGAGTACGGCATCGCCGGCACGGTGGCTCGCTGGGTCAAAGAGGGCAAGGACGTAGTCTACGTGGTGTGCACCAACGGCGATAAGGGCACCAGCGATATCAACATGAGGCCGGAGGTGCTGACCAAAATCCGGGAAAAAGAGCAACTGGACGCAGCCAATGTTCTGGGGGTGAGGGATGTCATATTCCTGCGCCACCCCGACCAGGGCCTGGAAGATACCTACGAGTTCAGGAAACAGCTTGTGCGACTGATAAGGATGTACCGCCCCGATATCGTGGCGACCACCGACCCTTATCTCCGCTATATGTGGCACCGCGACCACCGCATCGCAGGGCAGGTTGTGCTGGATGCGGTTTTCCCCTTCGCCAGGGACTTCCTCTCCTATCCCGATTTGATGCTGGACGGGTTGCAGCCCCACAAGGTCAAAGAGGTACTTCTCTGGAGCATGCTACTATTCTGGGACTCTCAGGAGATAAACTACCGCTCCGATATCAGTGACACCCTCGACCTCAAGATAGCAGCGCTTCGCTGCCACAAGAGCCAGATAGGCCACCTGCCATCGCCTGACCTGGAGAACCTGCTGAGGCAGCAACATGAGGCTATGGCTCAGGGAGAGAGCTTCAAACTGGCGGAGGCTTTCCACCGCGTGGAGTTGTTTGGTTGACTAGTGCGCCGCGGAGAAAAACAGCGGAGGTTGGCTGCCTTATACAACCAACCTCCAGTCCGCCTATGGCGAATCAAGTTTACTGAACAGTGAGAGTTAGAATGACCTGCGTCTGCCTCCACCTCCACCACCACCGCCGCCACCGAAGCCACCACCTCTGCCTCCACCGCCACCAAAACCGCCCCTGCCACCACCACCCCTGCCACCACCACCCTCAGTCCTGGGGCGTGCCTCGCTGACATCGATGGTTCGGCCCTTCAACACTTTGCCCTTGAGCCCGGTGAGTGCGGCCTGTGCCTCAGTCTTCGCTGCCATCTCAACAAACCCGAAACCCCTGGATTGTCCGCTATACTTGTCCTTGATTACGTTAACCGACTCCACCTTGCCGAAAGGCTCGAATTCCTTCCGCAGTTCCTCGTCGGTCACGTCGCGTGACAGGTTGCCCACATAGATATTCATACGGGGCTCCTTTCTCTTAAAATGAGTCTGGGATGAAAGCCCTTCGTAACAGAGCTGGAAGCAATGGAGGCCAGGGACAGCCCCGGCCTCCACTATCCTGTCTTAGCCAGATTACTGCCGGTTGCTTGACCTGACTTTGTCGTAGCAACGGCTGCAATACACTGGTCTGCCTTCTCGAGGCTCAAAGGGCACCTGGGTCTCAGTACCACACTCGGCGCACACCGCAGGGTACATCTGGCGGTTAGATGTTGTTCCGCGACCACCGCCCATGCCACCACTGCGCTGCCCTCTTTTCGCTTCACGGCAGGACGGGCACCGCTTGGGCTCGTTGGTATACCCTTTTTTAGCGAAGAACTCTTGTTCCTCGGCGCTAAAGGTGAAACTGGTGCCGCAATCTGAACACTGCAGCGACTTTTCCACGTAGCTCATGGATGACCTCCTCTCTTATACTAGTTGGTTAAAGCTCGGTCATCCAAGGCCTGAGGATGTCGCTGATATAAAGAGGACCCTTCAGTAGATTGGCAACCTTTACTATTAACCACCGAGGGGCACTATAACAGAAAAAGGCAAGATTTGCAAATCGAGTGAAAGACGTTCTTTACAATGGGCAATGGTAAGAGCACTGGGGGTCTGCGCCGAGGTAGTCCTCCTCGCCGTTGGCCCGGGCGTAGGCCAGCGCTATGGCCCGACAGCCCCGGCATACCGCCCAGTAGCGACAGGACTCGCACCCGCCGTGATAGTCCTCCCGCCTGCGTAGAGACCACAGTACAGGCGAGCCTGCCCAGAGCTCGCGGAACGACACCTCTTTGATATTTCCAATGGGCAAGTCCATGCGGCGGCACGGCATGATGGTGCCATCGGCGGTAATGGTCACGCCGAAGATGCCGGCAGCGCAGCCGCCTATGGGCATTTCCGCCTGGGGGCTTTCTCCGTCCATGTCGGCGATAGCAGCCAGAGGGTCGCGCGAGGTAACCACGACTTTGGGGTTATCTTTATATCTCCGCAGCTCACCGTAGAAATTAGCCACCTCCTGGAGAGTCAGTGCCTCGCTACTGAGTCCCGCCCCTCTGCCGGTGGGCACCAGACGCGAGAAAGCGATGGCGCTCACCCTCTGTTCCTCAGCAAGGCGCACCAGTTTCCCCATCTGGCCCACATTGATTCGCGAGACAGTTACATTGATATTGGCCTCGACCCCTTGAGCTACCAGGTTTCCGATGCCTTGCAGCATGCGCCTGTAAGATCCCCTGCCTCTCAGGCTATCGTGTGTGGCCTCAAGCCCATCCAGGCTGATCTGCACATCGTTCACCCCTGCTTCCTTGATGCGCCGCACCATATCGCTATCTATGAGCGTGCCGTTGCTCATCAGTGATACTGAGAAACCGCAGTCGCGGACATAACCCAGTATTTCGAAGAGGTCTTTGCGCAGAAACGGCTCGCCGCCGGTAAAATGAAAGCTGGGTGACATCTGCATCTCGTATTCGGTCACCCAGCTTTGTATTGCGCTTCTTACGTTATCAACCGCCCTGCAGATTTCCTCGTAGC
>Ga0209777_10006212_pt1 | contig 13515 bp, 36 predicted proteins | sample FrelakmetHBP12HB_FD_187147 | JGI IMG/M metagenome (GOLD analysis project Ga0209777, IMG submission 187147) | Freshwater lake sediment microbial communities from the University of Notre Dame, USA, for methane emissions studies -HBP12 HB (SPAdes)... | ecosystem: Environmental > Aquatic >...
TGGAAAAGCAAGACAAAGTATTAGCATGCAAAGATTGTGGTAATGATTTCACACTAACGGCTGGGGAACAAGAATTTTATGAAAGTAAGGGATTCAATGAACCACAACGTTGTGTAGATTGCAGACGTGCAAGAAAAGCTCAAAATAACAATAGATAGATGTTAACCTAGTGACTGTTTAAATGTTTTTAATTAGGAGTGATTTTAATGTCACAAATGGTTCAAAATTCAATACTCGTATTTTGTGTATGTATTATTGTGATCGCATTTTTAATGGTTATTTTAGGCACGGCTCAATTACAACACGGCTATATCATAGATAAAGAAGTATATGAACCGCAATACATTGATAATGTAGAAGGCCCAATACTTACTATTAACATTATTTATAAAATTACTATTTATAATGGGATTTATTCTCAAAATATAATAGTAGATCAAGAAACATATGAAAATATAAAAATAGGAGATTATTATTGACTTTAATGCCCCAAAACTTTTTGGGGCATTTTTTATGTAAAAACTATTTACAAATTCTCTTTTATATAGTATAATACATTAAAGGGAGTGATTTAGATGATTAAAGAATTAAAAGACAATGTATTAAGAAATAAAGCCATACCAGTAATAAAAATAAATGATGATATTAAAAATTTATTAAATGATATGATTGATACTATGAGATTTAATAATGGTGTAGGATTAGCTGCTCCTCAAATTGGAATATCGCTTCAATTAATAGTTATTGAATTTGAAAATAAAATTTATAAATTAATTAATCCACAAATAATTAGTCAAGAAGGAAGTCAAAACTCCAAAGAAGGTTGTCTAAGTATTAAAGGTATACAAGGAAAAGTAAGACGACCAGAAAGAATACATGTTAAAGCTCTTAATGAAGATGGTGAAGAAATAGAGATAATTAGTAGGAATGCATTAGCCTGTATATTATCACACGAAATAGACCATTTAAATGGAATTTTATTTATTGATAAATTGAAGAAATATTAGGAGATAAAATGAAAAAAACAGAAATATTAAAAATTTTTATTGGCACAACATTAATTATATTAGGATTTTTATTAGGAATTTATTGGGGATATTGTATATGTGCCGAAGGTGGGAATGGGTTTTCGACAATGTTTAAAACAATTATAACAGAAATCGGAGCAAATAGAAATTAAATATGTACAAATGTTTTTATTTATGTTATAATAAGTATATAGAATCTGAAAGGATGATTTTTTGATGAATTATTATAATAATTGTGAAAATGTAGTTTTTCTATGGATTAATCAAAGAAATGGAAAAATCTATACAGGTGTTCAGCAAAATCCTGACAAAAAAGATTGGGTATACAAAGCAAAATATAGATATGAAAAAAGTATGAATAATATCAATGAAAAACATGTGCCAATGCCAAAAGAATTTTATGAAGATTTTTTAGTTTTACAAGATGCTTTTAATTCAATTATTATTTATTTTAATAAAGAACAAGAGGGGTTTGATTTTAGAAATCGATTATTTGAAATTTTATTAAAATATGACTTAACTTATAATAAAATTAATGAAATTAAATCACACATTAATCATACTAATAAAAATTCTAGAATTTTTGATACTTTATTAGAGTTAGAAAAAATGTTAAACATGAAAAAAGATAATTTACCAGAAATTTTATATAAAGTTTTTAATAATTATTGTGAGCCAGATATTTTTTCCACTTTATGCGAAGATACATCGTTAACTAATAATGAAATTACTAGAGAGAAAATCGAAAAAGAAAAGAAAAATATAGTAGTTAAAAGTTTTTGTAAATGTTGTCATATGGAATTATTAAAAAATGGAATTTGTCAAGGTTCGTCAAGATGCGATTATTATGGAGAAAAAGCTCCAATTGAAGAAAGAGAAACTAAAATTTAAAAAACTATGTACAAGCATTACCTTATAGTATATAATAATACTATAAGGTATTTTATTTTTAAGGAGGATTTTAAAATGGAAAGTAAAATTAATTTTAAAGAAATTAAGAAGGTTAATATTACAAGCATATGCTATTCTGATGATGATATGAAAAATAAAATTAAAGAATTATTAGTTAACAAAGGTATAGATGGGGATTTAATAAGAATTAAAAAAGTTAATGCTGGAACGATTGTTAAAGAAGGATTAAGTCCACTTAAAAATGATATAGTATGTATAGAATTTAGAGTGCCTGAATCAATTTCGATAATGGATGTTGACGATACTCATTGCTGTGGAAGATGGGAATGTGAAGGAAAATATTTTGTAATATCAATTATGGATAAACTAAGAGAAAATATTTCTGAGTTAAGTAAGTCTAGAAGTCATGGAATGATGCATAGTTTTTATAAGAATAATAGAGAAGTTAACGTTAACTTTGAATTATAAAATTTAAAAAGGAGGAAATGAGCATGGAAACAATTATAATTAGGGATCATAAACAGAAATTTGTTTTATATAATGGATGGTATTATAAATTAATTTATAAAAATGGAGAAATGCACATTCAAAGTACCGAAACAAATGATGCCGGATTAATAAGAGTTCAAATTTTTCTATCTAAAATGAGTCAAGAAGAATATAGAGAAATTGAAGGATTTAATGAAGAAAAAAATATAGATAATTTATTTTCTCAAGTAGACGATGATTTAAAAAAAATCAATGATAAAATAAAAAAGTTTAAGAAAAACTTAGATACATTTAAAAAAGATATAGAAGAAATTTAAAAAATAATTAAAAAACTATGTACAAAATATAAAATACATGGTATAATAATACTATAAGGTAAAACAAATTTTTAGGAGGTAATGAAAATGGATTATTTTGAAAAAAAGGAAAAAATGTGGACTCTAAAAAGAGGAGACAGAGTAAAACTAACAAATGGGGAAATTGCAGAATTTCAATCTCTTAAAAAGAAAAATTTTGTAGCAAGAATGAATGACAAACTTTATAGTATACCTATTGAAATGTTCGTTGAACTTGTTGAAAAAGCTGAAAAAATCGATACAACAAACGAAATAATGACTCTTAAATCTGGCGAATTGTTTTATATTATTAAAAACGAAAGAGCAATAATTTTTAAATTTAAATTCATTAAAGGAGATACAATTCATTGTATTAATCCTGTTAACAACGGCGATAGTAGTATGCCAATGAGTCTTTATACGGGTAAAGTAAGCGACTTATAAAAATAATTAAAAAACTATATACATTTAAAATATCTTATGATATAATTATATCATAAGATATTTATTTTAAAGGAGGTAATTTTTATGAAAGTATATATAATTCCAAAGGGTACAAAGATAGCAATTGGAAATGGTGATGGCAATCTTACCGTCGCAATAACTACAAAAGAATTAGATTTTATAGACCCAGTGACAGATCCGATTTATTATCACAATAATAGAAATAATGAAACTATTATGAGCGAATTAAATGAAGACCCAATAATTAAAGAAAAAGGTAATATAGTGACTAAAGTTCATATGGAAACATTGGGAATGTCAGATAAAGTCTCAAGTAGTGCATTAGATGCCGAATATGAATATATTTATATTAACTACAAAGATATTAGAGTTTTATGTTAAAAAACTATGTACATTATACTTACCTTATGATATAATTATATCATAAGGTATTTATTTTTAGAAATGGAGGAAAATAATGATTGATTTGAAAATTTTGAAAGAAGCAACAATTAAAGTATTAAAAAGTACAAGTTGGAGAAATTCTACAATTTTTGGAATATGTTTTTTAATAACACCCGATGTTTTAAGTGGTTTAATAATGTGGATATTTTTATTATGGAGTGGAATTGGATACATATATTGGGCAAATAAATTTTTTCAGGAAGCAAAGGAGAAAAAATAATGTATTCAGAAAATTTTATAAAAAAAATAAAAATTTTAAGAAAATTTAAAAATTTTTTAAATGAAGTTGGGCTTGATGGGCAAGACGGAGAAATGTTATATGAAGAATTAAAAAGAATATTAAATACAGAATTAAATAAGCTATTTGAGGAATTGTATTGTCCTCATTGCGATGAATTTCATGAAGATAAAGATTTAATCATTGACATCCCAAGAGATTATATCAAATGTAAATTTACAAATGAAGAAATTAAAACGTATAAATTTATAGATTCAATTTCGACTAAGTTGTGGAGAAAAAATCATGGATTAGATTAAAACTATGTACAAAAGATAAAATACATGATATAATTAATCTATAAGATAATTAATTTTAAGGAGGTAATGAATTATGAGGAGTAAGTTAAAAAAATCGGAAAAATTAGAAATTATTAATGAATTAATGCAAAAAGAATTTATTATTGAAAAACACAATGGAGAATTATCTTTATCTTGTGGTGATGACAATGAAATTTACACTTATATGGGAGATCTTGGAATTGATTATTTAAGTTCAGACAATCATGTTTCGGTTATAGATGAAACAGAAACAGAGAATGCTTTTAGTATTAGTTATGAAGTAGAAGACAATGAAACGGGAAGTGCAATTGTTCTTACATTAGAATTTAATATTTTGGTAGGAAAACAAACTCCACGTAAAGTAAATATTGAATAATAATTAAAATAATTATAAATTTTTATTATTATATAATATAAGCACAGATAAATTTATGGCCTCATCGCTGATTGGAGCTTGAGACTGTAAATATGTGCTTTTATTTTTTTGTAATTTTATTAAAAAACTATTTACATTATACTTAACTTACGGTATAATAATACTATAAGGTAAAACAAATTTTAAGGAGGTATTTAAATGAAGAAAATTTTAAAAATTACAGTAATTGATGATTTTGATGGTCAAGAATTTATAGCAGAATGTCCACTAGAAGAGGGAGATTCAATAGAAAAAATTAAAAAAGAAATAGTAGAATGGTATAGAATGGAAGGGTATGATGTTTCTATTCAAAAAGTAGAAATAATAGAAGATTTAAGAAAATAATTAAAAAACTATGTACAAAAGATAAAATACATGATATAATTAATCTATAAGGTAAATAAATTTTTAGGAGGTCTTGAATATGTTTAATTTTATTAAAAACACTCTTTCAAATTTTTCTATGGTGGCCACAAAGCCCGAATCCAACATAATGAAAAAATTACAAGAAATTTCAAAGGAAAAAATTGTAGAAACTACACCAATTGCAGTGAATGAAGTTAAATCGACTTACAAAGAAATATTAAGCGAAAGCATTCCAACAACATCAATGGATTGGATTGACGAAGCGGTTAGAGAAGCTGGATTATTCTATATTAAAGGACCAAAAGCTGTAAAAACTAAAAAAGAAAAAGCTCCAAAGACAGAAACCATAGATAGTACTGGATTAATTAAAGTTGGAAAACGTGGTGTCACAATTACTACAATGATTTCTGCCCTCAAGACAAATATTATAGGCGCTCATAGCGACATAGAACTTAAGTTATTATATTCTACATACCCAGAAATTTTTACATCTGCAATAAAATATATGCCAGTAAAACAACAAAAAACCTTAAAAGACATTTTAGAAAATAATTAAAAAAATATGTACAAAACTTACCTTATAGTATATAATTATATCATAAGGTAAATAACTTTTAAGGAGGAATAGAAAATGATAATATTAGAATGTGAATTAACTGGTACGGTAAAAAAATATTCAAAAGGTAAATGGTATACACTAAAAAATGGAAAATGGATTAAAGATTAGGAGGAAATAAAAATGATTTTATTAAGTTTAGTAATGGGTTTTCTAAGTTATATTTTATTTGTATCTGCTGCAATTGTAGATATTATAAACGAAGAAATTACAATATATTCTTGGAGTTATTTCTTAGGATTAATGTTGGCAGTTATTTGGGTAATTACACTTTAGAAAGGAAGATTAAAATGGAAAATTTAAAACTTACCGATTATTTTAATAAAATTCAAGACGAGATAATGTTAATTGGATGGAATGGTATAATTGAAAAATATCATCCAGACGTTAATACTAATGATAAAGAATCATTTAAAATATTCCACATGTATAAGAATGTATATTTTAATATGAAAAAAAGACTTAAACAGCAGGCTATAATATAATTAAAAAACTATGTACAAAACTTACCTTATAGTATATAATAATACTATAAGGTATTTAATTTTTAAGGAGGAATAGAACATGAAAAAAACCTATATGGCTAATAATTACAAATATTACGTATACGTATGCCCTGGGAACATAAGATATTTCAATGATCTAGAAGAAGCAGAATTATTTGCTCAGGAAAAAGATGCTAAAGTCCAAACAATGGATACTTAAGGGAGGGAATAGTATGAAAGAGATTAAGAATACTTATTACGATAATAGGCAAATACATAGCGAAGAACATTATGTAAGTGGAAAACTCCATAGAGAAGATGGACCTGCTTATATAGAATATTTCAGGAATGGAAAAGTAAGTAGTGAGGAATATTACATAAACGGCATGCAACATAGAGAAAATGGTCCAGCTAAAATATATTATTTTTATGAAGAAAACATAAATGGAAAAAGACGGGGTAAGATTAGTTATGAAATGTACGCTTTGAATAATAATTTTCATAGAGAAAATGGTCCAGCCAGAATATTTTATTGTAGAGATGGACAAATAGAAGAAAAATTTTATTATATAAATGGCGAACAAATAACTGACGAATTTAAAATAATGGTTATGGAAACTTTAGAAAAAGTTTAAAAAACTATGTACAAAAGATAAAATACATGATATAATAATACTATAAACAAATTTAAGGAGGAATAGAAATGTATAGATTATTAATTCCCAGATCAATTAGAATTTTAGTAATGAGATTTAAACATTTTCTAAGAAAAAAGGGGTTTTTAAAAAACCATTTTTAATTTAAAGGAGGATAATAAGATGTTAAATAGTTTTTTATCGAGTGCAGATATTTTTGGGACATTGGGATTTACACTATTAGTAATGGGCTTTTCTTTAAACTTTGCTAAAAAAGAGAATCCAAAATTATTTTTTCTATCTATTGCAGTGGACAGTGCAGCTATGATATGTTTTGTTATTTCAATCATATTAAATGTTCTAATACTCATTGGAGGGTAAAATGAAGTTAGCGTACTTAATTTTAAAAATTATAGTGGGAGTATTGGTATTATTTAATTATGAGATTTTAGATGTATTTTTCGCAAAATTAGTTCTTAGCGGTCAAATTTCAGTTTATTGGGCAGTGGCTATAGAATTACCAATATTTTTGTTTGTTGGATATTTATTGGGAAATGGAATAGTAAATTTTAAAAATAATTAAAAAACTATGTACAAATAATACCTTATAGTATATAATAATACTATAAGGTATTTATTTTTAAGGAGGTTGATGATTTGTATAATCTTTATAAAAAATTTAAAAAAATAATTTTTAAATTAATAAATGATATTAAACTTATTTTTTACCCAATACAGGAAGTAGAATTATGGACGGATGGATCATATAGTCATCAAAGTAAAGTAGGAGCCTGGGCGTATATTATTAATATTGATAATAAATATACTACTAAAGCTCAAGCTAAACACATTAATATATATAACGATTGTTCTGAGAGAATGGAATTTATGGCTATATTAAGTGGATTAAGATTTTTAAATAAGATACCAAAAAAGATGCAAATTAATGTATATAGTGATTGTCAAAGTCTTTTAAAAGGAATTCAAAATATTAATAGATTTAAGAGAGGAAAATGGAGTGCAAATAGAGTTAAGCCTCATAAAGATTTATGGGTTAACTTATACAGACTTCTAAAAGAAACAAAACATGAAATTAATTTTGTTTGGATTAGAGGACATCGTGGAATAGGATTAAATAATAACGTTGATAAAGTAGCAAATAGAGCCCGTAAAAAATTAGAAAAAAGTATTAAAGAAAATTCTGTACAGATCACTATGGAAAAAGAAATGGAAAAAATTTAAAAAACTATGTACAAACTAAATTAATTATGGTATAATAATACTATAAGGTAAAACAAATTTGAAAGGTGGTAATGATTATGAATTTTATGGAAAAATTAAAAAATCTTAATACCATTTCAGAAATTACAGAACTTTGTAAGCAAATGAGAGATAAGGTGCAAAGTGAATTAACGACAGCAGATAGTTATCAAGAATATATATTACTCCGTGACGATGAGGAAATTTTTTCAAGAGCAGCTAGAAATAAAGCAAGAGAAATTGCTGGAAATTCCTATTACAAAATAATTTTTAATGATACAATGAACACAAGTTATATTATTAAAGCAAAAGATACTAATGAAGCAAAAGACATTTTACAAAAAGATCATCCAGAAAACTGGTATGGTGCAAACATCACTGAAACTGACAGTGAGGGACAAAATATTCCTTATGGAGACTTTGTAATGTTTCCAGTAAAAGAATATTACGAAAATGAATTATTTAACAAATAAATTTAAAAAACTATGTACAAATAATGTTAAAAATATCTTATAGATTATGTATAATATCTATAGGATATTTTCATTAAGGAGGTAGAAAAATGAATTTTAATAATGCAATTCAAGTATTATCATGGCTATATCTCTGTGGTGAAAAACAAGTAGAGCAATCACTTAATAAAGTTGATATATGGATAGATTTTAGAAATGAATTATCTACAAATTTAGAAATAAAAGCGCCTAATAATGTAGTGGTTATTAAATTACCTTTTATTGATGGAGATTTAGAAAAAGCAAAAAAAGTGTATCCCATAGCAAAATTGATATTAAAACAAGCAAAAATTAATGGGCAAAAAGTGTTAGTAAGTTGTCATCAAGGATTATCTCGATCAGCCTTATTAGCTCTTTGGTGTATGGCAGAAGAAATGGGATACGAAAAAGCTTATGATAAAATGAAATTAATAAACTCTAATTTAAAAATTGATATTAATTTTATGCCAATAATAGAACAAATTAAAAGGATGTGTAAGTGACATGTTATTTTGTATAGGTAAAGAAGAAGATATTTATAATGCAGGAATAAACCAAATGGGAAAGCAATTTGAAGTATACGTTAATCCAAAAGCAAATGAAATAGAAATAACAAAGAAAAACGGAAGTGGGTCAATAAGAGGAGTGGTTGATAATGGAGAATTATATATTTGGCCCGGAGGGATTCTTCACTTTCAAATAAATAATCTTACTACATTAAACCCAGGAAATAAAATTAATATAGATAATTTTAGATTTGTTTATGAAACAAACAATGGATGGTTATTAGAAGCACAAAATAAATATACGAGTAATGAAGTATTAAATATGTTTGAACAAAATAAAAACTTATTATCTCAAATGGGAGATATTACTCAATCGATAGAAGTTGTAAATTCTAAAGATAAAATGAATAATAAATATAAATTCTTAGGTGATCAATTTATAGTTATTGGAAGAAAAAGATTGAAAAGAAATTAAAAAACTATTTACAAAACTTACTCTATAGTATATAATAATACTGTAGAGTATTTTATTTTAAAGGAGGTAATGTTTTATGAAAGTATATATAATTCCAAAGGGCACAAAAATAGAGTTAGGAAATGGCGACGGCAATCTCACTGTTGCAACGACTATTGAAGAATTAAATTTTATAGATCCAACGACAGACCCAATTTATTATCATAATAATAGAAATAACAAAAATATTATGAATAGGTTAAATGAGGACCTAACAATCAAAGAAAAAGGTAATAAGGTAGTTAAGATTCATACGGAAACATTAGAGATGTCAAATAGGGTCTCAAGAAAGGCACTAGATATTGAATATGAATATATTTACATTAATTATAAAGACATTATAAAATTTTACGCTAAATCATTGTGTACAAGATACGTGCTATAATATTATAAATAAATTTAAAAAACTATGTACAAAACTTACCTTATAGTATATAATAATACTATAAGGTAAATATTTTTTAAGGAGGTAATAATCATGGCAAAGAAAAAAATCAAAGGATTTAAAATTAATTTGAATGAAATTGCTCTAAACCAAAGAAAATTTACCACTTCTGAAATAGGCAGAGGCATTGGCATTCATAGTGTAGACAAAGGTAAAGGATCTTATAAACGTAAACAAAAACACCAAAAAAGATTGGAGAGTGAATAATTATGTTTGAAACAGGGAATGATTCTATGGGATATTATGTTTCATATGATAATGGGAATGAAAATAAGGGAATTTGTAGAAAAATAAATATTTCTCTTTCTGAATTTAATAAGTATGTTAAAAGATACAATGGAGCGGTTGTAAAATATAGACGTTTTGATAATGATAAGCTTTCTTATTTACATAGATTTGATACTTTACAAGAATGTCAAAATTTTATAAAAAAACTAGAGAGCATAATAGTTCTTGATGACATATGTAATTAAGGTATTTAATTTTAAGGAGGTAGTGATTTATGTTAAAAAATTTAAAGTGTGCAGATTGTGGTAGTGAGTTTTCAGCTAATACTAAGAATGTCAATGAATGCGGAATGGTGTTTGACATTCAATGTCCAAAGTGTCATAGCTGGGAAGTTGATATTCACAACGATACAGTGGAACAAATTTTAGAATAATTTTTTAAAAAAACTATGTACATTCCTTACCTTATAGTATATAATAATACTATAAGGTAAATCAAATTTTGAAAGGGTTGGTGAACGGTATGAGTAAATTTAGTAAAGAGCAAATTGACGCCAAAGTAGAATATGTACTTAGAACTAAAGAAATGATTAAAGCATTACAGGAACACGTTGCTGATGTTCAAAAAGAGCTAGAATCAGGTTTTGAATTGCCAGCTAAAGATGCAGAAGTATTAATAGGCAATGAATACAAAGTCGTTAAAACTCCAAGAAATTTAGGAAAAAATGAATTGGATTATAATGCTGCTGCTCAATTGCTCACTCCAGAAGAACTTAAATTAGTTGAAAAAACAATCATCGACGTTGAAAAATTAAAAGCAATGATTAAATCAAAAGCAATCGATGAATGCTTACTTCCAATGATTAGAGAAGACAAATATACATATGCCACATCTTTCAAACATATAGAAAATGTTAAAACTACCGAGGTTAAAATTAAAAATAAAATTAATGCTTAAAAAGAGAGCCGCTAGGCTCTCTCTATTTTAAATGAAAGGAAAGATTTAATATGGCAAAATTTTTAGTCACTTTAAGTTTTGGCAATAAGGAAGAGAGAACATATGAAGTAGAAGCTTCTTCATTGATCACTGACGGACAATTAAAAAGAGATACTTTGAAAGTAGCGGAGTCGATTAAAGAAGACGAAGAATTATTAAAAGAATACGGAAGAAATTGCTATGTAAGCTCTTATAAAAGATTTTAAAAAATAATTAAAAAACTATGTACAAATAATGCCTTATAGTATATAATAATACTATGAGGTATTTTATTTTTAAGGAGGTATATAAAAAATGGAAAGTAAAACTTTTAAAGCTGGTAAATATTACATTGGGGATTTATGTTATGTAGTGTCTGATGATAACTGGATACCATTACTTGAGAGCTCTGAATATCTTGAAGGTGATAACATTACTTTTAAAAATGAAAGTATCTGGGCACATTCTACACATTACGGTGATGGTGAGTATTTTGATCAATCTGGTAGAGCTTACGGAGTCGATGCGGGAATTATTGGAATTATGTCCGCAGATTTAAGAGACAAAACTAATGATTATGACAACATTATTGATTTTGAAAATGATTTTGAAGTATCGTATGAAGATGGAATTTTCTATTTTGGAAACATTACAATTGATACCAGAAATGAAGACGATAGATGCGGATATTGCGGAAACTATATTATAGAATGTGGTTGCGACGATGAAGAAGAATTCGAAGAAGACTGGAGTTATGAAGAATTAGATTAAAAATAACTATGTACAAACGGTATCTTATGGTATATAATAATACCATAAGATATTTAATTTTAAGGAGGTAATGATTATGCATGATAGAAAAAAATCTTTTTTATTGAAAAAAGTTAAGGTTGGAAATTTATTTTCTTATACTTCCACTATGGACACTTATAATAAAAAGGAAATGGTAATTAAGAAATGCATTACTCCCGATAATATTGAGTCGATTAAATCTAGTATTGGAAATGCCAGTGTTTTTATTTTAAAATATAATAAAGTTTGGATAGAAGAAATTTAAAAAAATATGTACAAAAGGTACCTTATAGTATATAATAATACTATAAGGTATTTTATTTTTTGAGGAGGTAATGATTATGAAAGTTAAAGTCTATCATGTGATTAATTGTGAAGGTGAAATTTTAAAAAGAATTATTACACCTGATGTACCAAAAAAAGATGCAGACTTTATTGCTTTTAAAAAATTAAAAAGCCGCTTACCGGATCATTATTATTTTGTTAAATTAAAATATATAGGTAAAGAAGAAATGATGTCAAAATAAAGGAGTGAAATTAATGGATAAGCAAAGTTTAGAAAGAAATGTTAATAGATTAAGTGAGCTCTCCAGATTTGAATATAATTGGGATGGACATTGGGCAAGCAGATTTTCAAATGAAGTCATCTATAGAGCTATGAACTTTATATATGGAATAATCTTACAACCCAAAATATCTCCTACAGTAAACAATAGTGTGAAATTTGAATATGAAAGTGGAGATGTTTATTTAGAATTTGAAATTTTTGATAATAGAATTGAAATGTTCTATGAAAACCATAGAGAAAGCATTAAAAAAACAATTTATACTTTAGATGATATTAATGATGAAATTGTTAATAAATATTTGAATAGATAAGGAGAATAGGATGAAGAGATTATCAAAAAATAAAGAAAAATTAAAAGAAGAGTTATCAAAATTTACTAAAGAAGAAATAATGGATGCCGAGGGATATGTTAAAATGTTAGAAGATGGAGTCATTGATTTGTTAGATCTAACTCCTAAGCAACAAAAAATACTTACGTTATTAATGGAAAAATAAATTAAAAAACTATGTACAAAAGATAAAATATATGGTATAATTAATCTATAAGGTAAAACAAATTTTGAAAGGGTTGGTAATGAAAAATGGAAAGTAAATTTTATGAAATGGCTAAAATGTTCACTAAAGAAATGGAATTTTATAACCCCAGGTATACTTCAAAAGATGTACAAAACGACATCGATAAACTTAAAGATTTATTTAGTGATAAAAACATAATTGAAACTTACCCAATAACATTTCCCGAATCAATTAAAATTGAACCCGTTAGTGACCAAAAGGATGTTGTTAAAAACCAATTAGAAATATTTGAAAAAAATAATATGTATTATATTCAAATAAGCAATAATATTCGAAACAACGTTGATATTATTTGTTCTTTAATTAAAAAATCTTCACCTAAAGTTGGAAAAAATAAAGCGGCAATTAGTGAATATATTTGCAATACATTTGAATGTGAAATTTATGAAGAGTTAAAATTTAAAAGAGGTTA
>Ga0209777_10006213_pt1 | contig 13513 bp, 13 predicted proteins | sample FrelakmetHBP12HB_FD_187147 | JGI IMG/M metagenome (GOLD analysis project Ga0209777, IMG submission 187147) | Freshwater lake sediment microbial communities from the University of Notre Dame, USA, for methane emissions studies -HBP12 HB (SPAdes)... | ecosystem: Environmental > Aquatic >...
GAATACTGGCCACATGCTACTTTTAAATTGAAATCGATGCAGGTCATTTTTTCTGTTTTGATATGCTATTTTAAATGCTTAATAGTTTTTTGGGAAATTTAACCGGCCACTTCTGACTTTAGACACTGAACAATGCAGGAAATTCACACCGCGGCGGATTAACCTGGCCACTGCGGTTTATAGTGAGAAGGCGCCGTTTTTGTAAACAACTGTACCTGTCTTTAATATATGTCCGAGGAAATTGGTGGGCCGGGCCATTTTAAGATTTTTTTGCTCAATGGGGTGAATTTCAACGTCTGAAGGGCAGTTGATTTTTACCTGTGCGGCAATGTCGGCTTTGTACATGATATTTTTATCGTTAAAATCAGGTGATATGACCGCTATGTCAATATCGCTGTACGGGTGTTGCGTGCCTGCGGCATGGGACCCAAACAGAATTACTTCCGTTACCCGTATCCGATTCTCAAGGTAGTGTACGGTTTTAATAATGGATTTTTTTACTGAAGTATTGATCTTAGCCATTTCAGTATTCTGCCTGTTTCGGTAAAAAACTGTTCCCCGGTCTTTTTATTGACCTGACGGGATATTATTGAAAGCTGCTCAGGATAGCGGGTCTCAAGATAGTAGTAATTAAGCTTCGCTAAAAATTGTTTTTGTTCATCAGATGCCTCAACGCCTGCAATGTCCAGCAGCCGGAGAAGATCATGGGTTTTGGGCGGAAATGCGCCTGTTTTTTCTACCACCAGCGCCTTTGCAATTTTTTCAACTGCCTGCTGACAGGTAAAAAGAACATACAAATGCCTCCCGCTTTTCAGCATGGCTTTTGCCGTATCAATATCGTATTTTGATAGCTTAAGCCAGTACTCGGTGTCTTTGTTCATGGAATGAAACTAGCAGATATCTATTTTTAAATCAATAGCTGGTATTTGCAAAAGAGGCAGCGCCCTTTGATTGCATGGTGGAAGGGAAGCTGTTCTATTTTCTGCATTTTCGGGACCCACTGCGTGGGAGGCAGAGGGGCAAATCTTTACCTTTACAATTCACCCTAACTTTTCCAAACCGCCTGCTGGCATTACTCATAATGAGTCCACATTCTGATTATCTTCACGGCTTTTTCTTCTCGAAGAATCTGATACACCAGACGATGCTGAATGGAGATTCTGCGCGAATATGCTCCAGCAAGATCGCCCATCAGCTTTTCATACGGGGGAGGGTTTTGAAATGGATTTTTTTGCAGTATACCTAAAAGCTGTCGTGCTTTTGTTTGATGGCCTACGGCAGACAATTTTTTCGCATCTTTTTGTGCCTGCCTGGTGTAATAAAGCTGCCAGCTCACCAGACAATATCCTTAGTGCATTTTGAAAGCGGTGTTTTAAGGCCCTGTCGAATCGATTCCCTCATGCCGGTAATTGAGAGCAGATACAATGTTTCCTGAATTGCGTTCCAGTCATCTTCTGACAGCAATACGGCATTTCCCCGCTTACCGGTAATAGTTATCGGCAGATGGCCGGAAGCTGTTTCATCTATGAGCTTATAAAGTTTTGTACGTGCCTCTGTTGCTGTTACGGTCGTCATAAAAAATACCTTTGTTGAAGTCTTTTTTTATAAAGTACGTTATTGCGTACGTTTTGTCAAGAACAAATTTTTCCCTCTTTTCATTGCCCCCCCTCGCCTTCAGACGGAAAAAATCCGAGACACTAATTAAATTTTCAAAAAGTGGATGATGCGCTTTTACCGCTTGTTATTTTGCAGACCTTCAGCTGTTCCGCCGGGCAATTTACGGGACATCGCTGTTGATTGAGTTGAATTACTTTGGAAAAAAGGGGAGCCCTTTACGGGTTGACATCCCCTGTCTTAAAGAACAGTATTGGGACTATTTAAAACTATTTTAAAAATAGAACCGTTTTATCAGGAGGGGGCAAACACCAAAATCAAATAAATATGCCGACCTAGCGTGACAGGCTCTTGAAGGGCGATGAGCCGCCATCGGTCAAACGGCCCTCGACATATTTATGAATGATGCTAGACACCAGCGTCTGATACGGCACCCCTTCGGCAAGAGCCCGCGGGGGTGGGCATCAGGGATGCATGCACAGCCAGCGGGGATTCAGGCAGAAAATAAATGGTTCTAGCCTGCCTTGATCAGATGAAGCACACGGCTCTCGCTGGAGACAAAAGCATCAACGACGCGGGGATCAAACTGCGTTCCCCTGCTCTCTATGATTCTGCGCACCGCCTCCTCATGAGCCACACCCGCGCGGTAAATCCGGTCTGACGTAATAGCGTCGTAGGTATCGGCCACTGCAACAATTCTGGCAGAAAGCGGGATAACCTCGCCGCTCAGGCCGCGGGGGTAGCCCCTGCCGTCCCAGCGCTCATGGTGACAGTAGGCGATCTGCTTGCCGAGGGTAAAAAAGGATCTCCCCTGCATGCGCTTCTCGATAACATCCAGCGCATCGCCGCCGACCGTGGTATGCACCTTCATCGTATCGAATTCTTCTTTGGTCAGTTTATCCGGCTTCAAAAGAATCGAATCGGGGATGCCGACTTTTCCGATATCGTGCAGCACCGATGACAGGACGAGGTCGTCCACATAATCATCGGTAATATATGAATCAAGGGGCGGGATGCGGCGGAGTTCCTCAGCGATTATCCTGCACAGCCCGCTGAGACTTTCAAGGTGGCGGCCGGTGCTGTGGTCGCGGCACTCCGACAGCGTTGCAAGGCCCGTAACGGTCTCAGCCCGGGCCTTTTTCAGTTTTTCATTGGCTTCAAACATTTCGGCATTCAAGCGGCGAAGCCTAGTGCGCTCCTGCTCAATTTTCTCATGCTGATTGCCGACCAGCGCCCCGGCCAGCACCAGGAAGCAGCCCCAGGTGAGAACAAAAAGAGCCGCCTGCTCTACACTCTGCGGAGGCTGGTACTGCGAAGGGGAAACGGCAGCGTAAAACAAAACAGCACATACGCAGAAAACAGCGCCGGGCACAGACAGACGAACACCCACATAATATCCTGCCAGAATGACCGGCAGGAAAAAGAAATTCAGGAAGGATATATTATTGGGAACGAAATAGGTAATGAGCGCAGCCGCGATTATGCTGGCCAGAATAAAAATCTTCTCGAAGTTCCCGCGAAAAAATTGCTTGAGTTTTGCCAAACCGCACCTCGACTCTACGATCATAACAGGGCAATGAGAGCGCCGTCGCGTGTGCCGGCACTACAGCATGGTATTGCTGAAACGAAGAATAGTACTGGACACCACTATAGGACGGGACGCAATTATCAGTCAAGACCAATTGCGGAGAGTGGCAGTTGCGGGATTGCCGGGATCATTGTCATGCTCAGGCGGCTTTCACCTAATTTGAATGTGCTGCACGGAACATGCCCGTGCAGCACATTCTTCAGGGAAAGCCCGGCATGCCTCAGGCTCAATTAACATTATGCTCGGTATAGGTTATAAAACGATCAACTGAAGCCAGCACTTTTTGCAGTTCATCAATGAAGAGCATGGCGTTTTTCTCAACCGCCGCGCCGTCTCCGGCTTTTATCGACTCTTCAAGGCCTGCTGCTATGCCATGAAGATCAGCAGCGCCTATCTGGGCGCTCATACCCTTGACCGTGTGCGCCTCACGCCGTGCTGTTTCCTGATCTCCCTTTCTGAAATGATCAACAATCGCTTCAGGAGCAGGATGGTTGTTTTTATAAATCTTCAATATCTTTACGTACAAATCAAGATTGCCGTTTATTCGTGATAGGGCCTCTGCGGTATTGATGCCGGGTATTACAGGCATAAAAGCATCTGTCATTGCGGGAGAGCGGCTGACAATCTGCTCCGCGTCCGCCGCCTGGTGCTGCTTCTGTATCCATCCGGCAAATACTGCCAGCATGTCAGCGGCATTAATCGGCTTGGTGAGATGGCCGTCCATGCCAGCCTCAATGCTCAGCTCAAACTCCCTGCGCATGGCATGGGCCGTCATGGCAATAATCGGCAGGCGTGTTTTTCGATTCACCTTTTCTTCCCACTCGCGTATTCTGGTGGCTGCCGTGTAGCCGTCCATAATGGGCATCTGCACATCCATGAGCACGGCGTCAAAATTCCCCTCTTTCATCGCCGCAACCGCCTCGATGCCGTTGGCGGCATAGCTGACCAGAACGCCCGCCCCCATAAGTATCTCGCCCGCCACCTGACGGTTCAGTTCATTGTCCTCAACCACAAGCACACGGGCGCCCCTGAGCACAGCGGATGGAACCGGCTGCGCCGTATGCTGCTGCGCTGCCCGGGGTGTTTCGCGCTCAGCTATCCCCAGGGCCTGCTTTGCTGCGGCGCACAGCATCGCCAGAGTAAAAGGCTTTTCAAGCCACCCGTCAACCCTGAGTTCCCCGGCCGCTGTTTTCATGTCTTCATATCCGTATCCAGTTACCATGAGGATGCGGGGAAAGCCTGAACCGTTGCGCCTGCGGATCTTTCCCGCAAGCTCTATACCGTCCATGCCCGGCATTTTCCAGTCAAGTATGACAAGGTCATAGGGTGTATCCCTGCCGGCTTTTTCAAACTTTTCAATACAGGCCGGACCGGATTCCACGGTGTCGACCTTGACGCCCATAATCTCGAACATTTTCCCGACAACATCCCGAACCGTTTCACTGTCATCGGCCACAAGCACCCGCCTGCCGGTTAAACCGGCATACGGCTGCATAACGCCGCCATCGTCGGCAGCGCACAGCCCGAACTGAATGTTAAACTGAAAAACACTACCCCGGCCCGGCTCGCTCTCAACGGTAAGCTGGCCGCCCATGAGCTCAACCAAACGCCGGCTGATGGCAAGGCCGAGCCCCGTGCCGCCGAACTGGCGCGTCATGGTGCTGTCCACTTGAGTAAAAGGCTCGAACAGCTTTTGTTGATCTTCCCGGCTTATGCCGATTCCCGTATCCTTTACTTCAAAGTGCAGCTCGGCAGACGTCGCGTCTTCATGCACCGGATACACCGACACAATCACATCGCCCTGCCCGGTGAATTTCAGCGCGTTGCCGGCCAGATTCACAAGCACCTGCTGCAGCCGCACCGCATCGCCCACGAGGAAATGAGGGGTTGTAAAGCCCCTATCAAATAAAAGCTCAATATTCTTCTCCTGAGCCCTGAACGCAAGAATGCTGGTGATGTTGTCAAACACCGAAGACAGGGCGAACGCGGTTTTTTGTATGTCAACCTTGCCGGCTTCAATCTTTGAAAAATCAAGTATGTCGTTGATGATCATCAGCAGCGACTGGGCTGACCTGTCAAGCTTGTTCAGATAATCCTTCTGCCGCGGGGTCAGGACGGTCTGCTGGGCAAGATGCGAAAGCCCGAGTATGGCATTCATCGGGGTGCGGATTTCATGGCTCATATTGGCAAGAAATTCGCTTTTGGCGGCATTGGCAAGCTCGGCCTGAAGGGCCATCTCGCGGGCATACACTGTAGCCTCCTGAAGGCTGTAGTTCATCTGTATCAGCTCTTCTTCGGCCTGCTTCTGGCCGGTAATATCGGTGAAGATGGCAGCCACGTGAAGCTTCTGCGGCCGGTAGGCATAGATGCTGTAATATCGTGAAAACTCCTGCGAATAGGTTTCAAAGCGCTTGGCTGCGCCGGTCAGCCCGACCTCGCCGAATATCTGAAGCCACTGATCTTCAATCCCGGGAAAAATTTCGCGCAGCGATTTTCCCAGCACAGCCTCTCGGCTGAGGCCGGTCAGATGCTCGAACGCAGGGTTGGTATCAACCAGGCGGCAATCAACGGCAGAGCCCGCAGCATCCGTGATGATTTCATAGAGGGCAAAACCTTCCTGCATGGCGGCAAAAAGGCCGCGATAGCGCTCCTGACTCGTGCGCAACGCTTCCTCCATCTGCTTGCGCTCTGTATGAGTCCTGCACGGTTCCCTACACGCGGGCGATGGTGTCTGAATCGTCCCGTTCAATAATGGTGCGGCCCAGTATCTGAAATGAATATGCTGGTTCCTTTTATACATAGTCAGCCTTTGGCGTGCAGATTTTTCTGGCGCCGTCCGTAAAAAATTACACCGGTCCTGACAAACACGGCCTCCACGGAAATGATGCACTGAAGAAACGCGGGGCGCTTGCGCAGCTGATAGCGCAGCGCCATGAGCCTGTTGAGAATAACATGATTGATGCTGTTGCGTGTCTTACTGATATCCATGTTCCCCTTCTTTCGCCGCTGCCATAGAGGCGTGTTCTGCGTTTAGCTGTGCTTGCATTTTCTGTACACCTCCGGATACAGCTTCTCTGCGCAGTCAGGGCATATACCATGCGTAAACTGGGCCTCTGAGTGCTCACGGATATATCTCTCAACATTCTGCCAGTAGCCTTCGTCATTGCGTATTTTCTTGCACGATGAACAGATCGGCAGCAGGCCCTTCAATGTTTTTATTCTCTCGATTGCATGCTGCAGCTCTTCAATCAGTTTTTGCTGCTCCTGCTCGGCCTTTTTACGGAGCACGATTTCCTGCCTGACCTGGTCAAGAAGCTTTTTTGAGCGCAAAGCTGTCCGCACTCGCGGCAGAAAATCCGTCAAGCGCACGGGCTTTGTGAAATATTCCGACGCACCGGTCGCAAAGGCATCTTCCATGGTCGTATCATAATCCACTGAAGCGCCGGTTATGATAAATACGGGAATGTCCATTGTGGCCGTGTCCTGCTTCAGTTTTTTACACAAAGCAAAACCGTCCATATCCGGCAGCACGTAATCAAGAAGTATCAGGTCGGGGGGATCATGGGCGATCATGCGCAAGCCTTCTTCGGCAGATGAAGCCGTACTGATATTTTCGAACCCGGATTTACGCAATGTCTCTGTCATTAACTGGAGACTCATAACATCGTCGTCAATCACAAGAATATTCATTGTATGTACATGTAATGATTTCATCCTGAAACAATCTCCCGTACTGCCCGTGCTTTCCTGTCTTTCAGTTCAAAAAACTTTTCTGCTTTCGATTATCTTTAATACAACTAACGTGCCAATAAAGAATTAAATTTATTTTTGATCTTATTGCTAAAAAAATAATAAAATATACTTTTTATTTATTTATAAAACCATCACACAACCAAAGCACAAAAGTATGATACACAAAAGCATCATACATTAATGATACAATGTACAAATAACCGGAATTTTAGGCCTGACTGAAATGATTATCTGCGGCATCATTCGAAGCGCATACCACGGGAAACACGAATGATTGCGCAAAGACAGGAAGGGATAAAAAAAGCGAATTCGAGCTAAAAAAATGCGGCTGGAGTATCAACCTTTGATACAAACAGAAAAGTGCCGGACTGCCATTGCAGGCTTGCAATCAGGCAGAGCTGCCCGGTCGTTTACCGGTGAGCAGCATCAGGTCTTTGGCTTGCGGCGCTCTTTGGCGCCTGATATAGTCTCGAATTTTTTTCGAAGACTCTCAATATCCCTGTCTATGACCTTTTTGTCAAAGTCACGATCAAGCATTTTATAGTTTTGATAAAGGGGCAGAAAAATTTCCCTGAAAACAGGGTCATCAAAAATAGACTGGTCTTCATTTAGATTCTTGCTGTCCATGGCAGTCTCTCCAAACTATCGTTCAAAATTTTATAATTGCTGTAACGATGGTTACGCCTGAGACCGGTTGTGCAGGTACCGGCCGCATGCGTGCAGCGGCGCATGCCCTTATTTCAAGCATACGATACGGTTATACACTTTTTCATACTTCTCGATCTCATGCAAGACAGAAAAATCCCCGGCCGATTTCAGGGCCGCTGCGCCCAGTGCATGCCTCAGGCCGGCATCTGCTGCAAGCAGGCAGGCAGCATCAGTAAAACGGTCAAGCGATGCACGTGATTCGAGCAGGCCCGTTATGCCATGCCGGACAAGCGAGCGATTGCCCGGCGCATCGCTTGCCAGCACGGGCAGTCTCTCTGCCATGGCCTCAAGCACGGCGCCCGGCATTCCTTCATGCAGTGAACAGTTCAAAAAAATATCGGCTGCCGCCATAAGATCGCGTACCGCCTCATGTAAAATTTCTCCCGCATAGGCAAAGCCTGCTGTTGCACTGCCCTTTTCAAGAACCCGGGCAGCCTCGACGGCATCGATTACAGGTCCGGCAAGTATAAGCTGGGCATGCGGATGCCGATCACGTACCGCAGCAAAAACGTCCAGCGCAAAGCAGATATTCTTCACCGGCCGAATGCCTGCTGCCATGAAAAAAAGAATGTCATCAGGGGCAATGCCATAGCGCTGCCGAACTGCAGCCCGATCACCTGCTGTACCCCTGAGCTCTATGCCCTGCGCAATGACAGAGAGCTTACGGGATGCCTGCGAAAAATGCTCAGCCACCCGGCAGCGGGCCTCCTCATGAAACACGACGACAGCCGAGGCCCGGGCAAACTGGCGTTCCAGCATGGCGTATTCGGCGCCATAGTCCTCAGGGCTATTATAATCAGTGCCCGTGAGGGTAATGACCCACGGAACGGAAATCCTGCAGAAGAGTTCTTTAAGCCATACAGCGGGTTTAATTGCATGCAGGCTGTGCACGATGTCAGGAGAGAAGCGCACAGCAGTTTCTATGGGGTCTGTGTGGATGCCAAAAAGGGCAGCCTCATGCCCGCGGGAGACAAGACCCGTGCGTAAACGCTCTGCAAGAAGGCTGTTGCCACAGGAAAACGGCAGGACGCTGGGAGTTACAAGTGCTATTCGCATGACACATCACTGAAAGCGATTAATCTAATGTTACTATTCCTGACTGCGTCAGCAACCCCGTCGGCGGCAAGTGTTGCGAGCTCCCGCTCGCGGTCGGTTGTTGAAAAGACAGTGCGCCCATCGGCATAGCCCGGATGGCACAGAAGCTCTGTGGTGCCTGCGGGCAGGCGTTTTAAAAATCGTATAAGTTCCGCCTCCCTGCGAAGATCTGGAACATGCAGGCCGGCGCAGCGGTCGGGGAAGCTGAGGCCTGCATTGCTGAACACTCTACGGGCCCGCATCGACAGCAAACTTAAGAAGCATTTCTTTACCAGTCCTTTGCCCGGCCGCACAAGCGACCAGGCAAGGGGTTCAAGCGGCAGCCTGACCCTCCTGATGCAGAAATATTTGGCAATACAAACAGTTACGCTCACAATCTTCGGAAATACATGAATATGGTTATTGCCGTCGATATGGTCGGGCTCGATGCCGGCGGACTGCAGTGCACGTATCTGCGCGGTAAATTCACGCTCGATTTCCCGAGGGTCGAAGCCACTTCTTAAGGCTTTGCGCCAGGCAGCCGGCTTAGGAAAAAAAAAGCCATCGCCGCCGACCAGGCTTCGCATGCCCTCAGACAGGGGCCTGCCTTTTGTCATGTTGAGATGTACGCCCGCACCTGCGGGAAATACTGCTTTCAGATCCTGCAAAGCCCCGGGCGGCCAGCCCACATTTGCAAGCACTGATGTGCTGGTCACGATGCCCCGGCGCGCAGCCTCCAGAATTCCGCGATTGCGCCCTGCATCGGTATTGTAATCATCGGCATTGACGATCAGCCGGCGCATCATCTGCCGCCTCCCTGCGCAAGCCCGCAGTCAAAAAATGAACTATAGTTCTGCGCCTGCCTGTCCCATGTCCAGTCCTGCACAATAGCCTGACGGGCATGCACGCCCATGGCGCCCCGCAGGCCGGGCCTGTCGCGCAGCTGCACCACCGCATCCTGAATGGCTTCAATGCTGCGATCAATGAGAAGACCGTTATGGCCATGACGTATCAGTTCAGGGGCTATCCCCACCCGGGTCGAGATTATCGGTACGGCGCAGGCCGATGCTTCAAGCAGGCTATGCGGCCCGCCTTCGGTCCGGCTTGTGCAGATGCAGGCGTCAAGCCCCTGATAAAACGCAACCATCTCATCCTGGGTGCGCCATGTATCTTCGCGCGCTGCCAGCCGCAGCTCAATGCCGGGAAGTTCCTGCACAGCCGGAATGAGAAAATCATCCAGCCCCCGCTTGCCGGGATGATTACTGCGCGAGCCTGCCCAGCCAAGCACAAGTCTGCCGCGGGCAGATAAAAACGGTCCTGCCGCACGCGGTTTAAAAACGGTTTCGTCAACGCCATGGGGCGTATAAAAAACTGCTTCATGGAGAGGTAAAAAAATATCATACAGTATTTTCGAGGGCACATGCAGTGCCTTAAAACTGTTCAGATAGTCAATGAATGCCGGGGATGGAGGGTTGCCAATGCCGCCGTCCCACTTGAAATGACAGCGCACGCCAATCACGGCAGGCTTCGGGATAGCGGCCTCAATGCCTGCATCCTGAAACTGCCGCTCATAGCAGATATAGACAAGATCGTAATCACGGCGGCTTAAAGCTTCAACTGCCGTACTGTTGAAGGCCTTGCGGAAATCATAGACCCGGGCAAGACGGCGCATGACATTGTCTGCCGTGCGCTCAAGGGCCCAGCCTGGCACATCAACGATGACAAGTATTCGGGGCTTCATACATGCACGCAATAAAAAAAGGAGACGTTGCCGTCTCCTTTCAACAAAGCTCTATAAGGCGATGGGCCTACTGAACAATGATCTTGCCCTTGAACTCCTTGACGCTGTCGCGGGAGTCGGTAGCGCCAGCGGAGGGGACCTTGCGAAGCACATAGTTAAATGTGCCCTTTTCCACAAAGCACAGGCTTGCTACGGAATCCTGAGGGATGCGGTCGGAAAGAAAAGACCCGTCCTCATCAATAATAAAATGCACCGGGCTCTTGCAGGCAAGGGTTACCTGCTTGCCCTCAAACTTGAGCTCAAGCTGGGCGCGTGCATCATTGACCCATACAACCGTCGTGCCTGCTTTGACAGTCAGTTCGGCAGGGTTTATTCCGCCAATAAAGTGAAGCCGTACTATCTTTGTTTCCTTGATGTTCTGGTCTGCAACGACCTTGCTGTCCTTTGCAGATCCTGCCCAGGCAGAGGTGAAAGCGAAGCACATTGCCAGTACGATTGCTGCAAAAATTTTCGCTGTCTTCATTTTTCTCTCCTTTAAGGTTATTGTGTTTCGAATTAAGTCTTAGCATATAAAAACAAAAAATAATAGTCAAGGGCATTCATAAAAAAAATTAAATTACTTTATTCAGCCTGATTTTCTCTGCCTCAACAGGTCCTGAGCTGCCTGCAGGATAGAAATGCAGAATCCGCTCGGTGCGCATGCACTGCTCGCAGTCCTCGATGAGCGGCGTCAGAAAGGCCCAGCACAGCTCCTCCGAATCCTGCCGAAGCGACAGCATCTGGTCGCCACCCAGGCAGTCAAGCAGCACTTTTTCATAGGCCTCCATGTGTGCGGCGCTTTCGCTGTCGTAGCGGAATTCAAGATCTATGGGCCGCAGGCACATCACGGGGCCCGGGTTTTTCGCCCTGAATTCTATTGCTATTTTTTCATGGGGCTGGATGGAAAAGGTAAGCCTGTTGGGGCCGGAGCTAGACATCATCCCTTTTCTGAAGATAGATTTGTTAACATCTCGGAATTGAACGGTAATTCTTGTTATTTTATCACGCATACGCTTGCCAGATGTCAGGTAAAACGGCACCCCCTGCCAGCGGCGATTGTCGATAAAAACCTTCATGCCGGCAAACGTGGGCGTCAGCGACTGCGGGTCGACTCCAGGCTCCTGGCGATAGCCCGCAACCAGATGCTCATCCACGGCGCCCTCCGTATACTGGCCCAGAACGATATGGCTGCTGATATTTTCCAGACCAAAGGGCCGCAGCGACTTGAACACCGCAGCCTTCCTGGTGCGCATATGTTCCGTCTTGAACTGTGTCGGCGGCTCCATGGCAACCACCGACAGCAGCTGCAGCATGTGGTTCTGAAACATGTCGCGCAGCACGCCTGCTTTTTCATAATACCCGGCGCGATTCTCGATACCAATGGTCTCCAGCGCGCAGATTTCCACGTATTCAATATATTTCCTGTTCCAGAGCGGCTCCAGTATGGCATTGGCAAAGCGAAAGGCCAAAATGTTCTGCACCGTCTCCTTCGCAAGATAATGATCTATGCGGTAGATCTGCCGCTCACTAAAGCTGGCGCCCAGTATGCCGTCGAGGCGCACGGCAGACTGCAAATCAGACCCAAACGGCTTTTCTACAATGATGCGGCGCCAGGCCCCGGCAGGCTCTGCTGCAAGACCGGCCTGCCCCAGAAGCGGTATGACCGTTTCAAATAAAAAGGGCGGAATTGCCAGATAGTACAGGCAATTGGAGCCTGTCTGGTGCGTGTCGCCGATGCGTTCAATGGCGGCGGCAAGGGCGTCAAATGACGCAGTCTCGTCATACAGAAGCTGCTGGTAATAGAGCTTTTCGGAAAACTCCTCCCACCGGGACATATCGGCGCCGGACTGCTCCAGGCCCTGCTGCAGGCGGCTGCGAAACAAAGGTGAGTCAAGCTGCGTGCGGCTGCAGCCCAGCACGGCAAAATCGCTGGGAAGCGATGCAAGCAGAAACAGCCGGTAGAGGGAGGGAATGATTTTCCGGCTGGTCAGGTCCCCCGATGCGCCAAGAATGACTATCAGGCAGGGATCTGTGGGAGGATCGAACCTGCAGGCATCGCCCTCCGGCAGAATATCTGTGCTGATAACGGTATCGGGCATAGGAACACCGTGGAAAAAAAAGGGTTCAGGGTTGTAGGGGCGGGGTATTCCCGCCCATCGTAATGCCGGGGTATTTCCTCCCATCGTAAGGCCGGAATTTTCCCGCTCGGATATTATTTTTTATCTCTCGTGATTACCCTGTGGCCGCCGAATTCGCGGCGCAGGGCTGCAAGCACCCTGTGCGAAAATGCGCCCTGCCCCTGCGACTCAAAGCGCTGAAAAACAGCCTGGGCTATGACGGGTGCAGGCACCCCCGTGTCAAGTGCCTGCTGCACGGTCCACCTGCCCTCGCCCGAGTCAGCCGCCACGGGCTCAAGGCGGGCAAGCTGCGGGTCATCGGCAAATGCCGTTTCCAGAAGCTCCAGCAGCCACGATTTCACCACGCTGCCCCTGTTCCACAGGTGCGCGATTTTATCAAATTCAAGCCCCTGCCCGAAGGCAGACTGCTGCATGATATTGAACCCTTCGCCGTATGCTTCCATCATGGCATATTCAATGCCGTTGTGCACCATTTTTACAAAATGCCCCGCGCCTGTCGGGCCGCAGTAGAGATACCCTTCCGGCTGGGTAAGTGTCTGCAGCAGCGGTTCGATGCGCTTAAACCCGGCCTCGTCACCGCCCACCATAATGCAGTAGCCGCTCTCGAGACCCCAGATGCCGCCCGACACACCCGCATCAAGATAGCCTATGCCCTTCTTCTGCAGCACCTCGGCCCGAGCCGCGTCGTCTTTATAATAGCTGTTGCCCCCTTCGATGATCATGTCGCCGGGGGCCAGCAGCGCCGCCAGCAGCTCGATATGCTCGTCGACTATTTTGCCCGCCGGCAGCATAAGCCAGACCGTGCGCGGCGCTGCGAGCTTTGCAACAAACTCCAGCAAGGAGCCGGCGCCAGATCGG
>Ga0209777_10006214_pt1 | contig 13511 bp, 11 predicted proteins | sample FrelakmetHBP12HB_FD_187147 | JGI IMG/M metagenome (GOLD analysis project Ga0209777, IMG submission 187147) | Freshwater lake sediment microbial communities from the University of Notre Dame, USA, for methane emissions studies -HBP12 HB (SPAdes)... | ecosystem: Environmental > Aquatic >...
CTTCTGGGGGAAGTTCAGAGTGATCCCTCTTACCAATTTTCTATTATGTCAGCACTATTTTTGATAAATCGCACTGGTACAGCACCGATGGATGTGATTTTGCCGTTTGGGGTAACCCGCAGCGCGCCTTCGGCCGGGATGCCATAGCCAACTGTGCCTTGCGGGAAGAAGCCAAGCAATCTTTTCATTTCCACCCAGTTGTCTTCTTCTGCATGAACATCGCAAAGCAGCGGCGCAAATCCGAGACAATCTAAAAGCTCGGCCGTGTCGTCATCATCCGGATCGCGCCAGTGCATCCAGTTACGGCACAGCATGATGGCTCCGGCAGAAATACCGCAGAAAAGTTTTCCCCGGTCATAGAGCACTTTTAAAAAAGGAATTAAATTTCGTTTGCGCAAATATTCCATTCCCATATCCACATCGCCACCGCTGATAAAGACAATGTCACTGGTGAGCAAAATATCTTTAGCTTTATCCAGATCAAATCGTCGCACTATAGGAACAAGCCGGACACTTCCGGCACCGGCAGCCATAATTATTGGCTTCAGCATTAAAAAGAACACTTTGTTATCCTCGCTTGCTGTGCCGATATAAACAACATTAGGATCTTTCTTTTTACAGCTTGTCAATACTTCGGCCAGAATCGTTTTAATGTTTTTTGACTGAGGCCCTCCGGCAATCAAAAAAATATCAGCAGGTTTTGATGGAGTCATACTCTGGCCTCCTTTACAAAAAGCTGATCATAGTCGGGTTCGATATCTGAGAGCGTCCGGCGATATTTACCGGATGGTTCGGCGGCAATTTTCGCAACATATTGAACTTTGATGACAGCGTTTTTCCCATATAGCGTAAGTAAGCTCTCAATTATTTCTTCCGTAAGCGTGTCAGAAGGACCGGCAGCTTCCTCAAGAACGATATGGATATGATAAATATTTTTTTGCTGCAATACCTGATAATCGGCAACATATTCGAATCTGCTGGTGATGTATTCGACCATTGCCGTGGTTACAGGATAATTATCTGTTGTATATGTAAGATCAGCCGTTCGCCCAGATACTTCTTTACAAATATAGCCGTCATTGCGGCCGCATGCACAAATGCCCGCGGGATCGATCTGTACCAGATCGCCCACATCAAATCGTACTAATGATCGCCAGGGATTGGTCAGAGTTGTCAAAAGCAACCTTCCGACATGAGGATATCCGTATTCAGGCCGCATGAATTCTATATCAATCCGGCAAGAATCAGAAACCTGATGGAGTTTCCCCTGTTCACATTCCATTAATACATATCCCGCTTCGGTTGATCCGTAGGAACTGATAAGCGGTGAACGGAAAACTTTGCGGATTTGTTTTTTTGCCAGAATGCCCGGATTTTCATAGGTAAAAATAATCACCGGCGGCTGAAATACACTAAGATTATGTCTGTGAGCATAACGGGCAATGTGAGCCAGATAGGAGGGATTTGCTTCCAGCACCACCGGTTGAAATATTTCCAGCTCCGCAAGAATGCGCAAAATTAGTTGATCGTCCCATAATGAGGTATTGATTTTTTCATTAAGATAGAGAAAACGGCCACGCGTGCGCTGCTCGAAAGTCAGTAAACCGTTTTCATCCAAAATGCCGGTGTTCATGGGGCTGGTGAGAATTGCTTCCCGGTGTTCACCCAGTTCTAATGTTGCCGTAATGGAATTGTAGCGCCAAGATGCCGCTTCCGCAGCGTCCCACCAGGGCTGATACCAGACATTTAAAACCTGCTCACTAATTGTGCCACTGGTTTGGACAAGTTCTATTGTAGCTGTTTTCAACGCGGCATCGATATCCATGCCTGCGGGAATAAAATTGCGCCAGGTGTGCTCTCGCAGGTCTTGCTTGGAAATTATAGGCATTGCGTGGAAACGAGCATCGATAGAAGCTGCTGGGCCGGGATCGAATGCCCTCCAGGTTTTATATGCAGCTACATGATGCAGTGCTGTTTCCAGCGCGGTTGTCGATAGTTTATAATAATCAGCGGAAAAAAGAGGAGATGGATTCATTTTATGCCTTATATTTAATTTTGTTTATGGAGGAATATCATAGGCTAAACTATAAATGCAATAAATACCATTCGATTCCAAAGGATAACGCGGCGGCAAGGAGGGGGCTCCGGAAACGTATATTTAAATACGTTGAGGAAACCGACGACGCTGCCAACAAAGTTAGCCAAAGGAAGCGAATTGGTATGCAAAAGATAATCCTTGCTATTTGTTAATAATGCCTGTAAAGAGTTACTCGTGATAGCGATAGTTAGTTACCTTCCCAACTTTTTTCTCTTGGAATCTTCGGCAGGAAAATCCGGCTAATCGTAATAGAATCCAGCTATAGTGCTATGTTTGCAGCTACTTTTTAAGGTTGCTTTCAGGCACATAACGACAATTTATATTTGCCGTTTAGATTAGAAATGGGTTCAATCACCAATGCTATTTCGCTTTCTGTGGCTAACTTTGTTGGCAGCGTCGTCGGTTTCCTCAACGTATTTAAATATACGTTTCCGGAGCCCCCTCCTTGCCGCCTTGTTATCCTTTGAAATCGAAAGGCATAATACTAAAAATGAAGGAAGAAGAAAAAATGAGTTTTGAGAAGTTTGAGTTACATGCGAAAGTGTTTGCCGGTGTGCAAGCTCAAGGTTACATAAAACCTACACCGATTCAATTAGAATCAATACCGCCGATTATGGAAGGCCGTGATGTTATGGGACTTGCCCAGACAGGCACGGGGAAAACAGCGGCCTTTGTGCTGCCTATTTTGCAGCGCCTGATGCAAGGAACGCGCGGCCATGTTCGCGCTCTGATCATCGCGCCAACAAGGGAGCTAAGCGAGCAGACCCATAAGGCCATAGGGGTTTTGGGACGCAGGACGGAACTCCGCAGTGCGTCCATCTATGGCGGAGTAAGTATTCAAAACCAGATTAAAAAACTGCGCGATAAAGTTGAAATTATCACAGCCTGCCCCGGCCGTCTTCTGGATCACATAAATCGTGGTACTGTTGATTTATCCAAGATCGAAGTGCTGGTACTCGATGAGGCCGATCACATGTTTGATATGGGCTTTCTGCCGGATATTCGCAGAATTGTGAAACACCTGCCCAAACAGCGCCAGACCTTGCTATTTTCGGCCACGATGCCGGACGATATCAGGTCACTGGCCAATGATCTGCTGCAGAATCCGGTGAACATTAAAATCGGATTTACAGCGCCTGTGGGATCGGTCACACACAGATTTTATCCGGTACCAATGGAGTCTAAAACCGCGCTGCTGAAGGATATTTTGGATAAAACCGATACGGAATCTGTTTTGGTATTTACCAGAACAAAATCGCGCGCCAAGAGTCTTGCCAGACAGCTCGATAGCTCAGGGTACAAGGTTACATCGCTTCATGGAAATCTCACTCAACCGAAACGCCAGCAGGCGCTAGATGGTTTTCGTGACGGGCGTTATGAGATTATGATTGCCACCGATATCGCCGCTCGCGGCATTGATGTGACAAAAATTTCCCATGTTATTAATTATGATATGCCGTCAACTGCGGATGCCTATACTCATCGTATCGGAAGGACAGGCCGCGCCTCCAAAACGGGCGATGCTTTTACTTTTGTCACTGGTCAAGATGTCGGCCTTGCGCACAGTCTGAAAAAAGTGTTGGGAGAAAAGCTGCAATACCATAGCGTTGATGGCCTAACTATGAACATGCCACTGTCTGCTGTTCCTGCGCCTGCCCGTCGCAATAACAACTCGACCGGTAGGAAGCCGGATAAAGGCAGAAAGCCTTTTACAATCAGTGACAAATCGAACAGAAATCCCCGACAGCGTTCTTTCACATCGGAAAACCGTCAGTACTGGGCGCATTAATCTCTCCAAATACCACCCCGCAGTTTACTGCGGGGTGGTACATTTTTTACACCATAATCAGTTTGTGATGAAAAATCTATAAGACCATCTTTATAGCCCGATGAGCTTTCAGTGCTTCATAAAGAGCGGTTCGCTGAAATTCGCTTTCCACAGTCAGTTCCACATTTAGGCACTGGTACTTAGCCGTTTCGCTGCTGCGGGAAGGGGATATTTTGTACTTACAGTCCCGGATGATTTCCACCACGGCAATCTGCATCTGGTCTTTATCGGGGCCGATGATTTTATAGACCCATGAGCAGGGGTATCCCAATTGAAGTTTTTGCTTTTTTTCATCGGTCATTGCGTCTCCCGCCTTTCTGTATAATTTCTAAATTATTAGAATAAAATTAAGCTTTTCTCAAGTTATTTAACCTTGCCTTGGGTATCGTGATTAAATCTATTCCACAGTTCTAATTTTAAATTTTACTGTTTGATGAATTACAAGAGATTGTGAGAAAAAGATTGACTATTACAATAACGAGCGTTATCACTCCACCATTGCGTTGAGAAAGTCGCTTACATTTACAAAAGAACAGGTCGGGCAGCTCACTGTGCATTGACTAAGAAACGGTTTCCGGTATGGAGTGCAGCACCAATGAACAATTTAGTTACAGTTGTGATTCCTACTTATAAAAGACCTAATCAGCTCAAACGAGCTATTGATAGTTGTTTAAACCAAACATGTTCAAATATTGAAATAATTGTTGTTGATGATAATTCCCCTGAAACAGAATGCCGAAAAGCAACTGAAAAAGTTATGTGCCTTTATAATAATAATGAAAAAATTAAGTATATACAACATGACAAAAACAGAAATGGATCTGCTGCAAGAAATACGGGCTTAGCTAATGCAGTTGGAAAATATATAACTTTTGTTGATGATGACGATATTCTTTATCAAGAAAAATTATCGAAGCAAGTAGCTGTTCTGGATAAAAGTGATATTCAAATTGGTGCAGTTACGTGCGGATATGAATATATAAAAAAGGGTATTCGCTACAAAATCAACTATCCAATAAGACGTGGAAACATGCAAAAAGATATCTTTTTAATTGAATGGGGAGGTGGGTCGGGTTCAGTCGCTCTTTATAAAACGGAAGCAATGCGGAAAATTAATGGCTATGATGAGAAGTTTACAAGACTTCAGGATTGGGAAATGCTTATCCGGTTTTTTGAATTATATTCAATGGAGATGATTTATGAAGTATTAATTGGAGTGGATAAAGATGATCGCCAAAATGAATACAATATCCAAAGAATTATCGATATGGATCGTATGTATTTAGATAAATACAAAGATATAATTCAAAGATATGGATCAGAATATGCGGACGAAGTTATCAGAACTCATCATTTATTTATTGCATCTAAAGCATACAAAGTGGGAAAACCAAATATTGGATTAAATTATACTTCTAAAGCAAGTGCAATAAAATCATTAACGCTTAAAGAACGATCTGTATTTATTTTATATATGATATATTCTATACTACCATTTAAAGTTTTTCAATCAACTGTTTTTGGAAAAATTATTGAGCATATAAAGTTTAAAAAAATATAGGATTGAAGTTGGTAATTTCGATCATGTGAGGCGCTGGAGCCAACTGGAAATCTTTTGGTACTGCCTAGAAACCAGATGGCAAAAGGGAAAACCAACCAACCTGCCTATCGGAAAAAACTGATCTGCTCAACTCAATACGTAATATCCAGAAAGGGATTCTTGTTATGCCGTTTCGAGAAACAACAACCACAGATTTTACAACCAATAACCTCGGTTTTGGCATTGATATCACAACTCATTGTAATTTGGATTGTATTACCTGTTATTGCATGAATAGCCAAGAGAGCCACCCTAATTTTTGTGATTCCCATATTTCAATAGAGTTGCTTAAGAAAGCAATAAGCCAGGCTGCTATTGCCGGTTTTCAGGAGATTTACATTCTGGGAGGCGAGCCAACCGTCCATCCCGGCATTCTTGATCTGTTAAAATACGTCAGAGATTTTAATTTCAAACAGGTACTGCTGATTACCAATGGCATACGCCTGGCAGATCTAAAATTTTGCAGGGAGATAGAGGCTTCCGGTGCTGACGTTGTAGTTCAACGACATGTTATTGGAAATGGCGAACTTGAACAGCACATACAAGACAACCTTGTCGGCAAAAAAGGAACATTAACTCAGGTAAATCAGGCTTTTGCCAATATAGAATCAATTTTTGCGCCTGAAAGGGTCGCGGTTCAATGTTGCATAACCCGGCCGGTTGTTGAAAGCGGACAAATTTACGATGTTTTCCGATATTCAAAAATACACCATTTCGAGCATATTATCGAATGTACAAAGGCTTCAGAACGGTTTGAAAGAGGTAATCCTTTAGACATCTCCCCTTTGGAATTATTGCAGGTTTATGAGAGACTTCAGCGTATAGATATCGATGAGTTCAATGGAAAGCAACATCCGATGACGCCTCAGGCTTATGGCAAAACCTGTCATATGCCCGAAAACAGTGTTCATTGTCTCATTGATGGCACTATCATCCCTTGTGTGGGGCAAACTTTCCCTTTAGGGAATATTTTTACAGATACCAATAGATCTTTGGAAGATATCCTTAATTCAAGACATCGTGATTTTTTCAGATATCCGAACAAACGTTTACATGGTCATTGCGTAGATTGTTCTTATTTTGTGACTTGCACGGGAGGTTGCAGAGGCGACGCGTTTTTTTTGACCGGTTGTTTTAATGCAAGCGCCATTCAATGTCCAAAATTGGCGAAGTACGAAAAAGAACTTCTTCTGGAGGATTTCGTGCCGTCAACCTGCGATAATTGCGAATTGCACAAAAACTCTCTTTGTGGTCCCAAAAAGGATGTTAATGAAAAGCTTTCTCAATATCTCGGCGCCATTTATCGAGAAAATGAATCTATCTGAAAATCATCATTGCCGGACATCGAACCGGTATCGCTCTTAATTGCGGATGGAGGGGTCTCATGTTGATTAACAAGTGCCGATTGAGCAGCGGGCAGGAAATTCCGCTTTCATTTTCACAGAAACGGATATGGTTTCTGCAGAATCTTTATAATGACAATGTAATGTACAACGTCGGAACATGTTACAGAATTAATGGCCTCTTGGACATGGAAGCGCTACGTATCACTTTGCATACGCTTACCACCCGACACGAACCACTGAGATCCAGATTGCAAATCGCACAAGACGGATATCCTTTCCAGATTATGGAAAAGGAACCTCAAATTAACATAGAACATACAGATCTGCGAAGTACTCCAAGGGACGACATTTACGGTCTAGCTGAGCAAATTATTCAGGAGGCAGTTGTAAGGCCGTTTAATCTTTGTGATGAGAAGATGCTGAGGGTTGTATCAGTAAGAGTGAGCGAATCGAAATCAATGCTTATTTTTGTTAGCCATCACATCATAACAGATTATTTTTCAATGCGTCTGTTTAATGCTGAATTCACGTCTGTATATACTTCGAAAATAATGGGACATAAATTGTCATTGCCTCCACTTAAATTTCAGTATAGCGATTTTGCAAAAGAACAAGAACTATTGCTCACAAAGGAAAATATAGCGAACAGGCATAAATATTGGTGCAATTTTTTTGCCGGCTACTCAAATTTGGAACTGGCGACCGTCGCACCATCTCAATCTCTGAAAAATAACGGACTGCCTTCATATGGCTCTGCGTGTCAATTAATACCTTCCGGCACAATAAGCGAATGTAAAATGATTGCTGAAAGCCAGAATTGTACTCTGTTTACCGTTGTCCTAACGGCAATAGCTTTGTTAGTGAGTTACCTATACCGCAATTTAAAAATCATGCTATGCATTGCCAATGCCAATAGGCAGATTCCTGGGGCAGAACAATTGTTTGGTTGTTTTTTTACTAACATTATTCTTTCTCTGAACATTCGCCCTGACCGCAAACTTTCCGAACTCCTGCATGATGTCAGGGAAGAGTTTTTAAACGCGAGGAAACATCAGGACATGCCTTTCGAAATGTTTGCTGAAGATCTGGCATTGGAATGCACCCATCAGCGCAAACCACCGTATAGAGTATATATCAGTTATCGTAAATCTGCCGTCATTGAAATCAGCCTACCCAATGCTCATTTAGAACCCATGGAGGCTTCGACGGGCAGAAATACCCATGAAGACATTGTATTCAATATCTGGGAAAAAATGTCGGAAGGCGGAATATGTCTGGATATTGGATGGCTCTGGAGAACGGATTTGTTCGATAATAAAACAATAAAAAGTGCATCATCAATGCTTGAAACTTTGTTTGGTGAAATCAGGAGAAATATTCACAGTAATGTGAAAAGTCTGCACGATAGTTTAGCCGGATTGAATTAATGGATGGTTGGCGTGTATGTGTTTAAAAATCACTAATTCCGCTAGCCAGAAAATCTAACTGTGCTGAATAAGTGTCTATGCGACTAGCGCCACCCAGGGTTTTATTTACATCAAAAAGAATTATTTTACCGCTGTGTTCCACGTAATCAAAGCGACCATAATCGAATCCAAGTTTTTTTCTCCATATTTTCAGTTCTTCCGGCACGTGTACTGTTTCATATTCTTCTTCTGTGTTTACGTGTAATATTTCATTTTTTGTTATTTTATTACTGAACTTGACAATAGGGTCAATTGCTCCAAACCGCCCGACCCATCCTTTATTTCCCAGAAATATCCAATACCTTAGAAAAAATAAACCGTTTGATTTTTCGGGAAGAAATTTTTCGACAACAAGATTTCTATTTTTCCAAACGCCTGCGGGGATGTCTTCCTTTTTATCAAAAACCGGATATTCTTTCGGGTTCAGCGTGCTTACTTTTTCCCAATTCCAATGTAAAGTTAATTTTGACCAGATATATTTCATCTTTGATGCTTCCGGTTTTGCGCCACAGTTCGCGTTTGTTTTTATGATCACTGGTCCGGAATAATCATCAGTAGGCTTCACAATATTACAACTAAAAACTGTTTTGGAAATGTTCAAGACGTTGCGATTCAAAACAACAGGATATTTTGACAGGCATTGGGCGTATTTTCCCGGAACAATGGTCGCGTCTATATGAAGAATGGCTATGTCCGCATCAGGAAGGTTTTTTGTGCTATAACGCTTTAAAACTTTATAGCCATTTTTTTTCCATCTAAATGCGAGTGCGTCAATCAAGTAACTATTGCGATAATTAAAAATGTCCGCCAAAATCAATATAGACTTCATTGCTACGCACTCCAATAATGCATTTCGGAATTAATATCAATTATCCTCCAATGCCTCAGAGATATTATCATTTACGAATTAGTTTATCTATATTGTTTTTATTTTCCATAATTCTCCAAGACGATAATCCCACTCCCTTGGATAAAAACGAGACAAACCGCTTCCTGGAGTTAGAGTAATTTCACCGAAAACTATTTTTTTATTATCTGGGCTGTATAAATCGACTCGACAAAAATCAAAATCACTTGATATTTGCTCAGCAATTTCGATCATTTCCCGAAGAAGATGGGGCTTCGAAAAACCTTCAGCTCTTAAGGTTCCCCATCTGAAGTTCATATCATTCCAATTCTCATCATAATGAATTTCTTGATAATCGTTTGCCTTTCTAGTAACTGTTTCTATGCAACGGACCTTTCCATCAAAACAAAGGCATTTATAGTCTAAAGGCAGATCAAAGACGGAATCTTCAATAAACATTTCAACAATAATTTTGGGGACAATTTTATCGTAATATTTCTCGCTGCTATTTTTCGAGATATCGCTATATTTCATGTCTAGCCATATTCGACACTGGGCAATAATTTCGTCCCGATCTACCTTACTCTTATCAGTTATAATTATATTCCAAGCCGAACCATGCGTAGCCTTGATGACAAATTTGTTCGGCAGATCATCAAAAGGGATCTTTTCCGGCACGTTCCCGACAAAAAATACCTTGTTTAATATGTCTGATCGGCCAGTCTTGGAAGCGACATATTCCCTGACAGCCCATTTATCACAAACCACATTAGACAACGCAGGCGGCGTAAACAACTTTCTGTAACAAATTTTCTCATTTAAAGATTTAGGGTTGTTTATATCCGGCCAATACCCAAGAATAAGAAGCATCTCAAGTTTTGCAAATATAACAGGCCCCATCAAAAAACTCATTGGCAGCAATAAACGCCTAATCAGTTTTCTAAAGAGCAGGGATAATCCTCCGTGTTGATAAACTTGAATTGCTCTTTTGTATAATTCGTTAAACATCTAATCCCACCCGCATCAATTATTTTGTTAACTTGGAGTAATCTGCTAGGGAACTTAAATTGACTTATGAATCAACACGTCGGTAATATCAATAATTCAAAATAAACTTTCTACTGAACGTATTTCCATGCTGCCACTTAAATCTGGGGGGACTGTTTCTTTCGCTCTGCTGCCGCCCCCTCCAAATCGATAAATGATTAATTTAGATATGCCGTGCCTATAATAATCTTTATAAATTTTTCTCAAATCTTTTTCCGAAAGCAGCGGATCGTTTTCTATAAAGACAGCCCCTTCTAATTTACCATTGTCCATATAGATAAAGGGGTTATTCAAAAAAAATCCTTTCGCCGATTTTTTTTCTGGCAAAATATTTACTAAAAATCCGGTTGGAGACGCAACTGTAATCCGCATACCCCATTTCTTTTTATATTGCAAAACACCATCTTTTAAGAAAGCTCTTGCGCCGCCTAATTCGGCCTTCCTAAAACCTCTGTCTTTCAAATAACAGACAGAAAAATAGTATATCGCTCCGATGACGCCCTGCTGAAGATAATCTCTATTCCCGTTTTTTACCCCCATACACCATAGACGTGCTCTTTTTCCAGCATAAACAATCAGACAGCCACCTATATATTCTTCCTTGCTTTTTATAAATATTAAATCGCAGTTTTTAAAATTTTCTTTTAAGAAATCATATTCTTTAACAATGGCTTCATCATTATGAGTTTCAGTAATATATGGTAAATACATATTGTGATAAAAATCATACAAATGAGAGATTTCATTTGTTGATTCAAAAGATAAATTATTCTTCTTTACTCGCCTGATATCCGATTTTAAACTTTCTTTTGTTATTAACGAAGGAATTTCATTCGAGATATTTATATCTCCGTAAATCCAGCACGGGATGTAGAACCACTTCTTGTTTTTAAAAAATAAACTAAAAAAATTGGGTACTTCAGCGACCATCAGAGAACAATTATTTTTTTCTTTAACCTTCTTTAAAACCCCCCATATCCACATATTTCCAACGTAATTTTCTTCATAAGGACTATCGAAAGCTAAATTAACCATGTAGTTTTTATTTTCTTCGCTCCCCGCATAAAGAATACCGAGCGTCTGTTTACTTTTTATCTCTTCTCCTATTATAACCCAGAGATCAAATCTGAGTACATTAATAAACTTTAGCACCCATTTCAAAGGAATAAAAATCCAGCGGAAACAAGGAGGAATATTGCGATATATCCCTCTGCCCCAGCGAAACAAACTTATAAAACTATATTTTTTATTCTGTTTTGAATTCATTACCGATATTTTTAAGAATATTCGTCTTACATTTCTTGTAATAGATGTTTATAATCTTATTTTTTTGCTCACAGAAAATTTGTCATTGCTTATTAATGCTTGATCTATAAGAATTTTGCCTATTTATGTCAATGAAATATATGCCGCAAAATGTGGGGAGATCATTCTTATCGCCGATAGTGAATTGTATTTATTACGATTTGTAATGTTGAATATTTTTCCAAGGCGGCAATGTGTGTAGCACAGGAAGAAGTTATTATTGAATTCACCTACTTATATTCAATCGTGACTTGATGCATGAGACGATGATTAAGCAAAGAAACAACTTAACACAATGGATCAGACGCACCTTCCCGCGTCGTCTGAATCAGTTTTGATAGCCTTCAGATCCTCGCCTTGTAGTCTGACACTGTGGATGCCGTTTTATCGACGAGATGTGAACCGTTGAAGGTAAAGGCTGCGACGTAGTTTGGATGTCCACCTTTTCAGCCGATTAAGGAGCAAAAGGAGTGGTTCTGCAATGAACGGTAGGGGGTCAGATAATGAGAAAAGCGAAAATACGGTTTTACCGCGTAGGGAGATCAGATACTGCCGAATGCTAAGCGTGCCCGAGAGGATTTCTTGTGCCGCAGCACGCACATCCGTCCATGGCCTGACCCATTTGGTGCCCTGACGCACGGTTCCAATGGGGGAATTCAGCCCAAGGGTCTCTGCAAATGCCACGTAGGGGATGTCGAGACCCGCAGCGACCGCAAGACCGTGCCATGCCCAAAACCTGGCATTCACCTCCAGAAGTTCGAAGCGCGCGCGTTTAACGTTCCACATGAACTCGACTTCGGCTAGGCCGGTATAGTGTATGGCTCGAAGTAGTTGACTCGCCAATTCTCTGAGTTCTGGAAGCTCAACCGCCACCACAAAGGAACTTTGCCGACCAAAATCCATCGGAAATTGCCGCGTTCGTTTTACGGACAGGCCGACGACCGGCTCACCTTGCCTGTAATATCCGGCAAATGAAAACAGGTTCTTTGACGGTTCGGGAAGGAAATCCTGCACAATTATCTCCGAATATGGAATCACTTGCGACATGACCCCATAAAATTTCTGGAGTTCATATCGATCATCAGCACGGTAGGCTTTCCTATTGCTGGTTTGCGTAAAATGTGAAGTGATGGCAGGCTTTAGTACCACAGGGAATTCGACATCCAGCGAGGCGAGTTGATCAATGTTTCCGAGTACACAACTATGCGGCATGTGTATGCCCACTTTCTGGGCAAGCGAGTATGTCAGCCGCTTGTCATAAAAAAAACTGAACGTCTCCCAAGGAGGAGTGGTCAAGACGAAGTACTCCGCTAGCCGCGCACCATGTTGAGTGAAAATACGCGAGTGTTCATCACTTAAGGGGAAGAGAACCCATCCCCGTATGTGGTACTTCTCAGCCATCGCGACCAAAAAGTCGGGAAGTTCTTCGTCCTTTAGTCCCCTCGGCCACTTTACGAAGCGATCTACCGACCGCGAGAATCGCGCCACAGAAGTGGCGGAGCCAAGAATGCACACCCTAATGCCGTGTTTATCAAGATTGCGAGCCGCTTCCAGACTGACAAAGCCTCCGCCCATGATCACAGCACCGAGACTTTCATGAGTGTGATTCAAGATGTTGCTATCTCCCATAGAAAACAAACAGTATATATGTAGTTTTGTAAAAACAAAACGTTGCAAACATGTTTCATAAATCCCTAAGAAAACACTTAATAAACAAAAATAATATTATTAATGTGTGTTTTGATAAGGAGTTGCTTGCTGATGTAAACAATAAAATTGCCTGGCTGGTAAGTCAAGGAAATATTGACCATAAAAGGTGAGAAGTTTTTTTGGGCTTGAATTGCGTTCATTACGGATTGAAGTCCTGCATTATCATCACCGTTGACATCGTACCCTTATATATACCCGGGTTCATACAAGTTATTCAGGATACCATCCAGATACTTCTCAAATATCGGGCCGTTAATTACCTGG
>Ga0209777_10006215_pt1 | contig 13505 bp, 9 predicted proteins | sample FrelakmetHBP12HB_FD_187147 | JGI IMG/M metagenome (GOLD analysis project Ga0209777, IMG submission 187147) | Freshwater lake sediment microbial communities from the University of Notre Dame, USA, for methane emissions studies -HBP12 HB (SPAdes)... | ecosystem: Environmental > Aquatic >...
ATCGAAGGCGAACCGCTCATCGAGGTGCGCCGCGAAGAGGTCACGGCGCTCAACCCGGCGGAGATGACCATCATCGCCAGTGGCCCGCTGACCAGCGACGCCCTGGCAGCCGAGATCGCCCGCCTAAGCGGCAGCGAGCGGCTGTTCTTCTATGACTCGATCAGCCCCATCGTCGAGGCTGACTCGATAGACCAGTCGAAGGTGTACATGGCGGCGCGCTACGGCAAAGGCACGGCCGACTACATCAACTGCCCGATGACGGAAGCGGAGTACACGCGCTTCATGGAAGCGTTGCTTGAGGCACAGGCGGCCGATAGGCACGAGTGGGAGAAGGTCAACTACTTCGAGGGCTGCCTGCCCATCGAGGAGATCGCCCGGCGCGGGCGCGATACTCTGCGGTTTGGTCCGATGAAGCCCGTGGGGCTGCGCGATCCGCGCACCGGCAAGCAGGCTTACGCCGTGGTGCAACTTCGCCAGGAGAACCTGCGCGCCGACAGCTACAACCTGGTCGGCTTCCAGAACCACCTGAAATTCCCCGAGCAGGCGCGCATCTTCCGCATGATCCCGGGCCTGGAGAATGCACGCTTCCTGCGCTACGGACAGATTCACCGCAACACCTACATCAACGCGCCCGTGCTGCTGACAGAGTCGCTGCAGATGAAGCAACATCCCAATCTGCTCTTTGCCGGGCAGATCAGCGGGGTGGAGGGGTACGTCGAGTCCATCGCCACAGGTCTGCTCGCAGGCCTTTCGGCGGCGGCGCTTGCGCACGGAGGCCAGCCGGTGGGGCCGCCGCGCGCCACGGCCTTCGCTTCGCTCACGCATTACATCTGCCACGCAGAAGCGAAGAACTTCCAGCCGGCCAACATCACCTTCGATCTGCTGCAACCGCTCGATGAGGCGACGCGGCGGCGAATCCGCGACAAGAAGCTGCGGCACAAGATGGTGTGCGAGCACGCGCTCGAGGCGCTGGAGCAATGGCTCACCGGCTTGCGTACCACGGCGCAGATTGCGAGCGAATCCGATTGACGGCGCTCGCCCGCGGGATTAGCCTTTGCTCGTCGTTGCCATCAGGAGATCGCCATGCCGAGACTCTCCGCCGTGGACGCAGTTTCGCCTGCCTTTGAGAACACCACACGGCTGCTCTTCAAACCCTTCCGCTTCAAGTACTGGCTGCGTGTCGGCCTGCTGGGCATCCTCACCGGAGAGCTCGGCGGCAGTGGCTTCAACTTCAATCTCCCCTCGAACACCAACTGGCATCCACAGCGCCACTTCGCCGGGCCGGTGACGGCGGTTCCTGATTTCGCGAAGTACGCGCTGCTCATTGTCGCGGGCGTCGCGCTCTTCATGCTGCTGGGCCTTGTCTTCGCGCTGCTGCACGGCGTTTACCGGTTCGTTCTCTTTGAGACTGTTCTCGGGCACGATGTAAGCCTGGTCGCAGGCTGGAAGCGGTGGTTCGACAAGGGTATGCGCTACTTCGGCTGGATGCTGCTGCTCCAGTTCGTGTTCCTGATCGCAATCGCGGTCTTTGCCGGAGGTCCGGTGTTGGGCGTGCTCGCCGCAGGCGGGTTCTCGCATGGTGTGACCACCGGAGCAGTTTTGGCCATCGTCTGGGCAGTCTTCGCCTGCTTCGCCCTGATGATCCTGTTCCTGCTGGTCTTTGTCTTCTCCAAGGACTTCGTCGTGCCCATGATGGCGCTGGAGGACTTGAGCTTCACCGATGCCTGGCGGCGTCTGTGGGCTGAGACGAAGGGACAGAAAGGCTCATTCGCGGCTTACGTCGGCATGAAGATCGTGCTCAGCATCGCCGGCGGCATCTTCTTCGGCATTGTGGCCATCATTCTGATGCTCATCTTCGCCATACCGGTGGCGATTGTCGTCTTTCTCCTGATCGGAGCGACGCACTCGGGCAGCATCGTGTGGAGTGTGCAGGCCATTGTGATGGCGGCGGCCGCCGGGCTGGTGGTGCTGCTCGGCTACATCTATTCGGCAGCGGTGGCGGGCTCGCCCATCACCATCTTCTTCCCGTCGTATGGGCTGTATTTCCTGGCGGGGCGCTATCCACCGCTGGAGCGGATCATGTTCCCGGCGCCGCCGGGGCCGATGATGGCGTGAGGCTGAGGCTTCGCAACAACCCCGCTCAAGCCAACGGAAGGCTTGGATGGGCCATCCACGGTTGCACCTAACGCGGCCGGATGGAGACGGATGGGGTGCCCGCCACAGTGTTTGAACCGCGCCGAGCTATGTTGCGTATCAACTAAGATCGGGCTCTCTTGTTCGCGGGAGGCAGAGGCGGAGCATGTCGTTTCGCGATCTCTTTCAGGACGTCCTGCACACCCTGTGGCAGCATAAGCTGCGACCTTTCTCACCATGTTCGGAATCGCGTGGGGGATCGTGAGCATTGTCCTCATGGTCGCCGCCGGAGAGGGCTTCCGCCAGGGCCAGAAGAAGCAGCAGCAGACCTTCGCCAAGGACCTGATGATCGTCTTTGCCGGACGCACTAGCCTGCAGGCCGGCGGAACCAGGGCCGGTCGGCGCATTCAGTTCGACGACACGGACATTGACTACGTCACCGAGAATGCTCCCGCCTGCCGCTACGTGATGCCGGAGCTTGGCAACCTGGCGATGGTGCGCAGCGCTTACAACAGTTCGAATCCCACGGTCACCGGCTCCTACCCGGAGTTCGCCGAGATCCGCAGCCTCGATATCGCCGAAGGCCGCTTCTACAACTGGGAGGACGTGCGCCAGACGCGGCGCGTGGCGTTCCTGGGTAGCGACATTGCAAAGCAGCTCTTTCCCCACGACCCCGCCATCGGCCGCTACATCTACGTCAACAACATCCCTTACATGGTCATTGGTGTGATGCGCGACAAGAAACAGAACTCCAGCTATGACGGCTGGGACGTGAACAAGGTGTTTGTGCCGTTCACCGCCATGCAGGAGGACCTGCCGAACAAGCCTCCGGCGGTGCCCAAGAGCATTGATCGCATGTTGGTGACGCCGAAGTCGGTGGAGGAGCACGAGAGCTGCAAGCTGCAGGTGCGCGCCGCGCTGGCACGGCTGCACGGCTGCGATCCGCATGACAAGGAAGCCGCCAGCATCTGGGACACCATCCAGGAAGCCAAGGCCTTCCAGAAGATGACGGACGGGATGAAGTACTTCCTGGGCGTGGTGGGGGTGACCACGCTGCTGCTCGGCGGGCTGGGCGTGATGAACGTGATGCTGGTCGCGGTGCGCGAACGCACCCGCGAGATCGGCGTGCGCAAGGCGGTGGGAGCGCCGGCAGGAAGCATCAAGCGGCAGTTCTTCCTGGAGACGATGATCATCGTCTTTCTGAGCGGAGGCATCGGCCTTGGCGTCGCTTACGGATTCTGCGGGCTCATCAACCTGCTGCCCATGCCGGACTTCTTCGCGGGGATGAAGCCGACGCTCGGCGCGAGCCTGGCGACGGTCGCAATGCTTGGCCTGGTGGCGATTGCGGCGGCGATGTATCCGGCGAGCCGCGCGGCGGATATTGACCCCATCGAGGCGCTGCGCTACGAGGCGGGAGGCTAACGTGGGCATGTTGCGCGAAATCCTGATCGAGGCCTGGACGGCGATCCGCCGGAGCCCGACGCGCAGCGGGTTGACCATGCTGGGCATCGTGTGGGGCATCGCCTCGGTCACGCTGCTCATCGCCTACGGCACGGGATTCCGCAACTCGCTGACTACGGCTTTCCAGGCCTTCGGTCACGACCCCGTGATCTGCTGGGGACAGCAGACCAGCGAGCAGCCCGGCGGGCAGCGCGCAGGCAAGCAGGTGAAATTCGAACAGGCTGACGTTGACCTGGTGCGCGCGAACGTACCCATCGTGCGCCACGTCTGCCTGGAGACCGAGCGCGAATTGCCCATGCGATACGGTGAACGAGAGACCAGCCCCGCAGTGCGCGGAGTGTGCGCCGAGTACGGAGAGATGCGCAACGAGATTCCCAGCGAGGGACGGTGGCTCAACGCCAGCGACATCCTCGAGCGCCGGCGCGTCGTCTTCCTGGGACACACCATCAAGGAGCGGCTATTCAGCGGACGCCCGGCCGTGGGCGAGACCGTCACCATCGCCGGCGTGAGCTTCACCGTGGTCGGCGTGATGGACAAGAAGATCCAGCTCAGCAACTACTTCACCAGCGATGACCGCTCGGTCTGGATCCCGTTCACCACCGCCGGCGAGATGTGGAACACGCGCTATCCGCAGGTGCTCATCTTTCAGCCGGTGGCGCCGCAGTTCGAGGAGCAGGCGCAGAAGCAGGTGCTGGCCACCATCGCCGAACGGCAGGGCTTTTCGCCGACTGACAAAAAGGCCATACAGATGCACGGCCAAGGCGAGGGCAAGGTCATCGTGGATGGGCTCACCATCGGCCTGCAGGGATTGCTGCTCTTCATCGGTACGCTGACGCTGGGCATCGGCGGCGTGGGCGTGATGAACATCATGCTGGTCTCGGTGGACGAGCGCGTGCGCGAGATCGGCCTGCGCCGCGCGCTGGGCGCGAGGAAGAGTCACATCCGCTTGCAGATGCTGGCCGAGGCGATGTTGCTGATGCTGCTCGGCGGCATTGTGGGCATTACCATCTCTTACGTGCTGGCGGCGTCGGTGGGGCAGTTGCCGCTGCTCGGGCCGCTCTTTGAGGATGACTCCGGCAAGGGCGACATTCACCTGCACATCTCCGCGGCGACGGTGCTGCTCTCGACCTTCGTGCTGCTGATTGTGGGCGTGCTGAGCGGCATGGCGCCGGCGATTAAGGCCTCGAAGCTGGACCCGGTTGAAGCGCTGCGATGGGAGTGAGACAAGGATTCAGAGTTTCAAATCGCAACCCTCTATGAAACCTGTGATGCATTGAAACCTATTTCTTCTTCCCCGCCACGAACTCCCGCCTCTTCCGCGCGCGGAGCTTGAGCCATATCGGCGTGCCGGTGAACTGGAAGGCCTCGCGGATCTGGTTCTCCAGGAAGCGCTGGTAGCTGAAGTGCAACTTGACCTCGCGGTCGGTGAAGAGGATGAACGTCGGCGGCGCGACCGCGGCCTGGGTCATGTAGAAGATGCGGACCTTGTTGCGCGCGGGCACCGCGGCGCGGTCGAAATCCACCATGCGCAGGAAGCGGTTCATCTCCCCGGTGGTGACGCGCTTGCGGCGCTCGCGCGCCACCAGTTCGAGCATCTGAAAGACGCGCGGCACGTTCTTGCCGCTGGCGGCGGAGATGAAGATCATGGGCACGTAGTCGAGGAACTTGAGGACGTGGCGCGCCTGCTTCTCAAAGATGGCGCTGTCGGCCGGAGGCTTGCCGTCGGTGCGCGCGGCGGTCACCAGGTCCCACTTGTTGATGACGAGGATCATGGAGCGTCCGGCTTCGTGGGCATAGCCGGCGATGTTGGCGTCGAGCGCGGTCACGCCCTCGGTGGCGTCAATCACCATCAGCGCCACGTCTGCTGCTTCGAGATGCTTCCGCGCCATCACCACGGAGAGCTTCTCCGCCATCAGATCAGTCTTGCCCTTGCGGCGGATGCCGGCAGTGTCAATGAAGCGGTAGCGCTGGCCGCCAGCCTCGACGACCTCATCCACGGCGTCGCGCGTGGTGCCGGGGATGGGCGAGACGATGGCGCGCGTGCTGCCGGCAAGCTGGTTGAGCAGCGTGCTCTTGCCGACGTTGGGGTGGCCGATGATGGCAACGCGAATCTCGGCGGGCGTACTGGCTTCGGCCTGATGCGGCTCGGCGCCCTCGCCCATGTCGTCGCGCTCTTCGTCTTCCTCCACCTCTTCGCGCTCGGCGAAGTGTGACGAACCGCGACCGGACTCCGGCTCGGAGCCATCGTCGGGAATCGTGTGAATCACCGGCAGCAGGGCCTCAAGCAGTTCGGCCACGCCGTCGCCATTCTCGGCGGAGACGGGCAGCACCTCGCGGATGCCGAGGGTGCGGAAGCTGTGGGCGTGCGCCTCAAGCTGCGCGGTCTCGACCTTGTTGACGGCGAGGAAGAGCGGCTTGCCGGTGCGCTGCAGCAGGCGGGCAAGCTCCAGGTCCGGCGCGGCCAGCTCGGTGCGGGCGTCCACCACCATCACGATGGCCTCGGCTTCGTCGAGCGCGACGCCGGCCTGGCGGAAGATGGCCGCGGGGATGAGGGCTTTGTCGTCCGGAAGAATGCCGCCGGTATCCACCACGCGGAAGCGTCGGCCGTTCCAAGTGACCTCGCCGTAGAGGCGGTCGCGGGTGATGCCGGGCTCGTCGCCGACGATGGCGCGGCGGCGTCCCACCAGGCGGTTGAAGAGCGTGCTCTTGCCGACGTTGGGACGACCGACGATGGCGACAAGGCCGGGACGTTCGGTCGTGTTTTCCTGGTTGGTCACTGGGCTGGACTATTATAGGGCGCAGTGTCCCGCGGCCCACAACCCGACGCCCCTCCCAACCTTGAGAAGCTCTCACTCCACCAGTTCTTCGGCCCCGGCGGGCTGCTGGCACGCACGCATCCGCAGTATGAGTTCCGCCGCGGACAGCTTGAAATGGCCAAGGCCGTGGAAGAGGCGCTCGAACAGCGCCGCCACCTGATTGTTGAAGCCGGCACAGGCACCGGCAAGACGCTCGCCTACCTGTTGCCCGTGCTGCGCTCGGGCAAGCGGGTGATCATCAGCACCGGGACGAAGAACCTGCAGGAGCAGCTCTTCTTCAAGGACGTTCCCTTCCTCGACCAGGCGCTGCACGGGCCTTCGCCCGACGGCCAACTGCGCCTGCGCGTCTGCTATATGAAGGGCCGGCAGAATTATCTTTGCCGCAAGAAGCTCTACGACCTGACCAACACGCCGGTGCTGACCGGCTTCGAGGAGGTTGACCAGTTCAAGGCCATCAGCGAGTGGGAGAAGACCACGCCGACCGGCGACCGCGCGGAGCTGACGGTGCTGCCGGAAAACTCTCCGCTGTGGCCGCGGCTGGACGCGCGCAGCGACCGCTGCACCGGCAGCAAGTGCTCGGAGTTTTCGCGCTGCTTCATCACGGAGATGCGCCTGCGGGCGGCAGAGAGTGACATCATCATCGTGAACCACCACCTCTTCTTCGCCGACCTGGCCGTCAAGCTGGGCGCGCCCGAGGCGCCCGACGCCGGCGTGCTGCCGGAGACGCAGGCGGTCATCTTCGACGAGGCGCATGAACTCGAAGATGTTGCTAGCAGCTACTTCGGCGTGAGCGTGAGCAACCTGCGCGTTGACGACCTGCTGCGCGACATGGAGACCACGTTGCGCGACAAGCGCCTGGCCGCGCCCAAGGCGCAGCAGGCCGGCGCGCGGCTGCGCGAGCGCGCGAACTTCTTCTTCGCCCTGCTGCCCGCCGGGCAGGGGCGCTTCGCCTTTGAGAACCGCCGTGACTTCCTGGAGGAGAACGGCGACGAGTTTCTGACCGTGCAGCACGCGCTCACGCAACTTTCCAGCGAGCTGCAGAACATTCCCGGCAAGCCTGAGGAGGTCTTCCAACTGGCGCGGCGCGCGGAGGAGATTCGCACCCAGCTCGGCTTCCTGATGGAGTCCAACGACCGCAACACCGTTTTCTGGATCGAGCGCCGCGGCGGCGGACAACCAGCCAAGGGCGGCGAGCGGCAGAACGTCTTTCTGCAGGCCACGCCGATTGACGTTTCGGAGATCCTGCGGCAGAACCTCTTCGACCGCTGCGACGTTGCGGTGTTGACCTCGGCCACGCTCTCGGTCTCCGGCGGCTTCGATTATCTGAAAGCCCGCCTCGGCCTGCAGCACGCACGCGAGCTGATTGTGCCCTCGCACTTCGATTACGCCAGCCAGGTGGTGCTCTACGTGCCTCCCGACCTGCCCGACCCGCGCGAGCCCGGCTACAGCGAGCAGGCGGCGCAGCGCATCAAGGAACTGCTGAAGATCACGCGCGGCCGCGCCTTCTGCCTCTTCACCAGCTACGCCCAGATGCAGCAGGTGCACGACCGCCTGCTGGGCGAGCTCGACTTCCCCATGCTGCTGCAGGGGACGGCACCACGCCGCGCGCTGCTGGAGGAGTTCCGCAGCACACCGCACGCCGTGCTCTTTGCCACCGCCGCCTTCTGGCAGGGCGTGGACGTGCAGGGCGAGCAGTTGAGCTGCGTGATCATTGACCGGCTGCCCTTCGCCGTGCCCAGCGACCCGGTGGTGGCGGCGCGCGTCCGGGCGATTGACGAGGCCGGGGGCAACGCCTTTTTCGACTACCAGGTGCCGGCAGCGGTCATCACCCTGAAGCAAGGCTTCGGGAGGCTCATCCGCTCGCTGCACGACCGCGGCCTGCTGGTGCTGCTGGATAACCGCATCCTGAAGAAGCAGTACGGGAAGGTCTTCGTGAACAGCCTGCCTCCCTACATGCGCACGACGGAGTTGAGGAAGGTGGAGGAGTTCTTCGGTAGCGTTCTGGAATTGCGGAGTGATTCGGGGCAGAGTAACATCTACCCTGCCATGACTACCCAGACAGAGCCGCAATTCCCCAAGCCGGTTCGGCGTGGCGAGAAAGGGCCGCCGTGTCGCAAGTGTGGGTCGCCCACCGTTGGCCGAATGTCTAATCTGACCGACGAGCTTTATTTCGGGTGCACCAATTACCCCGACTGCAACTTTACGGGTGGTAGGAGCCATTGAGAACCTAGTGCGTTACTTTCTCACTCAGCAATGCAGGCTTAGGGCGCCACCCGTCTTTGCGGCGTCGCCCACTGTACCGCGACGCGCGCTACAATAGAAGCGGTTTTGCGCTCCTGAGACCTGTGCTGTGTCCCCGCCGCGGGAGCCCCGGCGCAACGTCAGGAGCGGTACGGATGCCGCTGCACGTCCGGCTGAACTTCAGACCCTGGCCCGTGAACGCAGGCATCCCGCGAGGATTATGTTCGAAGTCACCGTGGAAGAGACGTTTGCCGCCGGTCATTACCTGCGCAATTACAAGGGCAAGTGCGAGAACCCGCACGGCCACAACTACCGCGTGCAGGTCACGCTCAAGGGCCGCGAGCTCGACAAGAGCGGCCTGCTGGTGGATTTCACGGAGCTGAAGCACATCATGCGGCATCTGATCCAGAACCTGGACCACAAGATGCTCAACGACATTGAGCCGTTCACTACGTTGAATCCCTCGGCGGAGAACATGGCGCAGTACTTTTTCCAGCAGGCCAGCGCGCGGCTGGAGGAGCACACCCACAACCGGGTGAGCGTGAAGCAGGTGACCGTGTGGGAGACGGACACGAGCGTGGCTTCCTACTATGAATGAAGTGAAGCAATTGTCGGATTTGCGGATTGCAGCATCTTTGAATTGAAGGGCAGAACCACACGGTTGGCACCGATTGTCCAAGGACGGCGGCTTGACCGCTACGGGTTCGAGAGAAGGGCTGCTCTAAGGAACTGTCATTCTGAGGCGGAGCCCGCCGCGGCGGGCGCAGCCGAAGAATCTGCTTTGGTTCGTCTAACCCCAACAGCAGATTCCTTCGCTTCGCGGCCGACGGCGGGCCGCTCGTTCAGGATGACAGCTCAGAAGAACGGGTGGTGCGCAGCTCCGAATCGGCACTGAGAACGTACTTAAGTCCGGAAATCCCATATGCAGGTCATTGAGATCTACAAATCGCTTCAAGGTGAGTCGTCGCAGGCGGGGCGGCCGTGCGTCTTCGTGCGCTTGGCGGGCTGCAATCTGCGCTGCGCCTGGTGCGACACGGAGTACAGCTTCACCGGCGGCCACACGATGACGTCCGACGAGGCGCTCGCCGAGGTACGGCGGCTGGCGTCTCCGCCGGAGCTGCTGGAGCTCACCGGAGGCGAGCCCATGCTGCAGGAGGGCGAGGCGGTGCCGCTCATGGCGCAACTCATCGCCGCGGGCTACGAGGTGATGCTAGAGACCAGCGGCGAGCGTCCGCTGGAGAACGTGCCGCCGCAGGTGCGCAAGATCGTGGATGTGAAGTGCCCCGGCAGCGGCGAGGGCGGGCGCTTCCGCATAGGGAACCTGGCGACGCTGACGAAGCGCGACGAGGTGAAGTTCGTGCTCGCCGGCCGCGAGGACTACGAGTTCGCGCGGGAGTTCATCGCCGCGCACGGATTGGCGGATCGTGGGGGTGAGATACTGCTCTCGCCGGCGTTCCGCAAGGATGCAGCGGGCACGCGCAGCGCTGACAACTGCCTGCTCGACCCGCGGCTGCTGGCGGAGTGGACGCTGGCCGACGGCCTGCCGGCGCGGCTCAGCCTGCAGATGCATAAGTTCATATGGGAGCCGCAGGTGAAGGGGGTTTAGCGTGCGATTCCAAGCAGTGTCTCTCCAGTGAGCGCGTCATTCTGAGGCGGCGCAAAGCGCAGCCGAAGAATCTGCTGCTTACGCTAACAGCAGATCCTTCACTTCGCGGCCAACCGCGGGCCGCTCGTTCAGGATGACGCCGCAAAAGGTGTCGTGCCAGCTTTGAAACAACTTGGGGGAGAAGGGGAAGAATGTCGGAGCAGATAGAGACGGTTGTCGTGCTCAGCGGCGGGATGGATTCCTGCGTCTGCGCCACGCTGGCGGTGCGCGAGCACGGCGCCGAGCGGGTGGCAGCGCTGCACGTAGGCTACGGCCAGCGCACAGAGGCACGCGAGCAGAAGGCGTTCGAGGCCATTTGCGACCGGCTCGGGATCCGCAAGCGACTGCTGGTGCGCAACCAGGCGCTGGGGGAGATCGGCGGCTCGGCACTGACGGACGCCTCCCTGCCCGTGCCGGAGGCGGGTCCGGAGATCGGCAACCAGATTCCTGTGACCTATGTTCCATTCCGGAACGCCCATTTCCTGTCGCTGGCAGTGAGCTGGGCCGAGGTTTTGGGCGCGGAGACCATCTGCATTGGGGCCGTGGCGCAGGACAGCTCCGGCTATCCGGACTGCCGTCCGGAGTATTACGAGGCCTTCAACCGGCTGATTGCCGCCGGGACGCGGGAGGGGCGGATCCGCATCCAGACCCCCCTCATCGCCATGAGGAAGGTCGAGATCGTAAAACTCGGTCTGGAACTTGCTGCACCATTCGATTTAACATGGTCATGCTATCGCCGTGAGGACAGCGCTTGCGGAAGCTGCGAGAGCTGCGTGCTGCGCCTGCGGGCCTTTGAGGCCGCCGGCGCCGTCGATCCTCTGCCCTATCTGCCGCAGAGCACGCGGCCGTAGCGGGCGCCACGGCCGTGTCGCAATCGGCAAGCTCAATGATCCGCTGGAGGCGGGAATGAAAAAGAGAATCGCACTCATTTTGACCGTGGCGTTGTTCCTGGGCATCTGCAGCCTGAGCGCCGCCGCACAATCGCTGACCTCGGCCAAGGGAACCTGCAAGGACGACGACGGCAAGCCCATCGTCGGCGCGACGGTCGAGTTCCTCAATCTTGAGACTAATCGCAAGACCGTGATGAAGACCGACAAACACGGCGACTACTTCACCATGGGCGTGATGAGCGGCAAGTACAAGGTCACGCTCACAGACGCCGATGGCAAGGTGCTCTGGTTCTTCAACAACCGACAGCTTGCGTGGGACCCCTCGGCGAACGAGATTAATTTCGATCTAGCCAAGGAGCACGCGGCCGCCGCGAAGTCGCAGGGTATGACGCCGGAAGAACAGAAGCGGATGCAGGAGGCGCAGGCGGCGACAACCAAGATCAAGGGAATCAATGAGCTGCTCAACAGAGCTTCGGAATCAACGAAGGCCAACCCTCCCAACTGGGAGCAGGCGCTGGCTTATCTGCAGCAGGCCGCCGACCAGGACAACGGCCAGCACGACCTGGTGTATGGACGGCTGGGCGAAGTTCTGGCCCAACTCGACAAGATGCCGGAGGCCGAGGCTGCTTACCTGAAGGCCATCTCCCTGGCTCCGACCAAGGGCGATTGGTACAACAACCTGGGCCAGGTGTACGTGAAAGAGAACAAGGTTGACGACGCCATTGCGCAGTACACCAAGGCGGCCGAGGTGGATGCGGCGCACGCCGGGACCTACTACTTCAATCTTGGCGCCGTGCTTACCAACAAGGGACGCGTGGATGAAGCCATACAGGCGTTCGACAAGTGCATTGCCGCCGAGCCGACCCACGCCGAAGCATACTACTGGAAGGGCGTGAACCTGGTGGGCAAGGCGACTACCGACGCGAACAACAAAGTTGTTGCCCCGCCCGGAACCGAGGAGGCGCTGAAGAAGTATCTCGAGCTCGACCCGACCGGCAAGTACGCCGACGGCGCCAAAGGGATGCTGGATCTGATCGGCAGCAGCGTGCAGACGCAGTACGGCACGGACAAGAAGCCCAGCAAGCCCACCGGCAAGCACTAGGTTCAGCGGTTGAACATTACAGGGCGGCTTCGGCCGCCCTTTTTCCTGCACGCTGATAGAATCTGTGACGCAAGATGAGCAGCTCCCAGAGTTCGTCCGCTGTGCTCTCCTTTGACGAAGCTCGCAACGTGGTGGAGCGCCATGCCTCTGCTATGCGGCCGGCTGGGGCAGAGTTCTGCGCGCTGGCGGAAGTCGCCGGACGCGTGCTCGCCGCCCCACTCACTGCGGACCGCGATCTACCGCCCTTTCCGCGGGCGACGCGCGACGGTTACGCGCTGCGTTCGGCGGAAATTCAATCGTTGCCGGCAGTCTTCAATCTCCAAGGAGAAATTGCCGCCGGCGTCGCTGAGCCAGAGCTCAAAGCCCTTGAGGGCCCAAAGGCCTGTGTCGCCATCATGACCGGAGCGCCGCTGCCCGAGGGCGCCGATTGCGTGCTGATGGTGGAGCATTCACGCCGACTGCAGGAAGGGCGCATCGAGGCGCTGTGCACATTGAGCGCGGGTGAGAACGTTGTGCCCCGTGGCGCCGAGGCAAGACAGGGCTCACAGCTGCTCGCGCCCGCGATGGTGATGACCCCAGCCGCGGTAGCACTTGCCGCCGCGGTTGGCGCGGCGCGGATCTCCGTGTACAGGCGTCCGCGCGTTGCGGTTCTCACCACCGGCAGCGAGCTGGTGGAAATCCACGAGAAGCCTGCCGCATTCCAGATCCGCAATTCCAACGCCTGGTCACTGGCGGCTCAGCTCCGGCACGCCGGGGCGGAACCTGTGATTCTGCGAACCGCGCCCGACGAACCGGCCCGGCTCCGCGCACTGCTGGCGGAGGCCTTGGGCTGCGAGATGGCGCTGATTTCCGGCGGCGTTTCCATGGGCAAGTACGACATCGTGGAGGCCGCACTTGCCGAGTTCGATGCGCGCTTCCTCTTCACCGGGGTCGCCATGCAGCCGGGCAGGCCGGTTGTCTTCTGCAATTGCGCTCGTCCATCGGAGCGCGCGGTGCGCGTGCCCGTCTTCGGCTTGCCCGGGAATCCGGTCTCCACCATGGTGTGCTTTGAAGTGCTGGCGCGCACGGCGGTAGAGGCGCTCACCGGGCAGCCGATTCGCCCACTTCGCTTCCTGCAGGCCCCACTGGCCTGCGCAATCAGCCACAAGCCGGGGCTCAGGCGATTCCTGCCGGCAGTGATCGAGGGTAGCGGCGCCGGGTGCTCGGTGCGTCCAGAT